>OHMS01000012.1_pt1 | contig 123372 bp, 102 predicted proteins | sample 1569351 | NCBI WGS metagenome assembly OHMS01 (sample SAMEA3879571, study PRJEB24766) | human gut metagenome | biome: human-associated habitat; feature: feces | place: USA | collected 1985/1987 | reverse complement strand
TCCAACAGGGGGAGCCATCTCAGAAGCCTTGAGCCTCAACGGGTTCAGGGCTTTTTCTTTTTTTAAAACATCTCGAAATTCCCATGTGTCTAACGTTTTGTCTAACATCTGTCTAACGCTTTTTAGTTCTTTAATATGAATATATTTCTCTATTTTTATATATTGGTATTACTTTTGATTGCGATATGATTACTTTGTCGAATAAAAGTTGATTTTCTGAATTTTTAATACTCTTGATGATGTTAATTTGTACTCTTGTATTACTGTTCGCGAGCTTCATCCGCCTTCTGTGCAAGCTCGTCTTCTATGTTGATAAATACTGGAATCCCTCAATTAGTTTCCGAATAGCAAACTGAGCAATAACAGTGACGAGCATACCTAAGGATTGTGGGTGTACTTTGTGATTGTCATTTGATAGCGAGAACTATAATTGCAACTGCTAATAAGGAATTTCGTAAAACAGCAAAACCTGAGCCGGCACACATATTTAATTACCGATCTGCACATTCGATTCAGGCTGCCTTCTTCGATATAATAGTTGCAGAATATCAAAGGAGAAATGGCGGATGAAGCCAAACTATTATCTAACGATTGATACGGCAGAACGGAGGCTTATCATCGGGGGCTTGAATAACCTGCAGAGTAGGTTTATTACAGCTGGACAGTTTACCGATGTTGTTGATGAACTACTACTCAAATTTGTAAACGCCAAGGTAGAAAAATTCAGGGCGTTTATACGGGATGACAGGAGATAACGATAATGACAAAATAAGAAAAGATGGGATGTATATACCGTCAGGCGGTGCCTTTTTACTCCGCTTTGTTGAACTTTGTAAAAAGTCCTCGTTAGGGACACCATAAGACCCGTTCATGGAAAAAGATTTGTTAATCAAATGCGGTTTGTCAAAAATTATGATAAAAGCGTGTATGTTTCGACACTTTGAATTGAAAAAACTAAATTTTTGCGCTATAATAAATAAAGCTGTTTGTGCTATATATTTGCCATCTAAACGCGCCTAAAAGGAAAATTTAAAATGGTTAGATACAATAAGCCGTGGAAAATCCTAATTGATAGAGTATGACGAATGAGTATAAAGTCCGATTTATCGGACACGGATTTTGTTATAATTAGAATGGGTGTAGAAAATGGAGCTTATAAATAACACCACAAAGACTCTAAAATGAGGAGTTATCGCTCGATGAAAACCTTACACTGCATACCGAGCAGGAAAACCTGAAAAAGCAAATAGAAAAGCTGGAAAAGCAGGCACGGGCTGAAAAACAGCCGAAAAAGAAGTTTGAGCTTGTGCAGCAGATAAAAAAGCTCAAAGAAGAATTGGAGGGATAAAATTGGACCGAAAAGCGATTGAAACTCTATCTGTCAATGCCGTCAGGGATAGCGTCGTTGTATCCGATTTTCTCGACCAGTTCATTGCGGACAACGATAAAGAGCCGACTTGGGATGGCTTTGTCTACATTTATAGCGATAAAAGCAAAAAGAAGAAAAAGCTTAAAGGACGGCTTCCGGTTCAAATCAAGGGCACGGAAAAAGATGATTTCAGCAAAGAAGAAATATCCTTTCCTGTATCAACTACCGATCTCAACAATTACCTTTACGACGGCGGTGTAGTTTTCTTTGTTGTCTATATTGGGCATAACGGATTGACACGGCAGATCTATTATGCTGAATTGCCTCCGATAAAACTCAGAGTATATCTTGCAGATGCAAAAGAGCAAAAAAGCAAAAGCATTAAACTCAAAAAATTTCCGACAGACCCAAACGAAAAAGCAATGATCTTCTTCCAGTGCTTAGAAAACTGTCAGAAACAAGCGAGTTTTTCAAGTGCTCAGTTGTTGTCGCTCGAAGAACTTGAAAGCCAAGGTGTGTTGGAAGGAATAACCGTTCCTGTTTCAACCGTCGGAGGAATTGACCCGAAAACAGCCTTGCTGAAGAATGAAGTATATATTTACGCAAAAATCAAGGGCAGCGCTATTCCACAGCCAATCGAGGCTATTCCTCAGAAATTGACGACGCAAGAAACACGAGATGCACAGGTTTCTGTAGGAGATAGGTTGTTCTATTCAACCGTTAGGGTTGTCCAAGATGCAGAAACGATTACGACTATCTTTGGGGAAAGCCTTTCGATAAAGACATCCAAAAACGATAGAACGGTAAAAATCAGCTATAAGAATTCTGATAAGTTACGAACACTGATTGTGGATTTGGACTTCTTGCTTTCATATATTGAAGCGGGAAGCTTTCAATGGAATGGTGTTGATCTCCCGTTTGATTACAATGGCGCCGATTTTTCAAACTTCAAGCTGGAAGAAGAAAAGTCACGACTTGAATACGCAAAAAAGATTGTTGCCTTGCTTGATCTGTTTGGGTGCAAAAAGGACTTGAGCATAAAGACCTTAAATGATAAAGACTGGAAACATATTGGCTATCTTGTTACTGCATTTGTAGATAAGGAGCCAGTAGAACATCTAAGAACCGATTTGCCCCCGATAATGACCATAGATATAGGTGAACTGAAATTTATAGTTTGCCTGCGAAAAATCGAAGGAAAAGATGGTACATACAGTATATTCGACTTTTTCAAAACCGAGATGTCACTCGTGTACGAAAATGAAGCCGGAGAAAAATTGCCAATCTCGCAGTATGTGATACTCCACGCAGACGATTTAATAAAAGCCGATAATATTCGCTATGATGTCTTATTGCCGTCATTCCAAAATACCGCACAACACGAAGAAACTATTACAAGGGCAAATTTCTTCTTGCTTGAATTGCTTGAAGCATACGACAAGGCTAATTCAAGGACTGAATTTCTATCTGTGGCAAGATCGTTTTCAGATTGGATTTTTGCTTCAAATGATGGATCCTTGCCCTACGATGTAAAACTGCTAAACAAGCTACAAATCGAAAAGCGTGAACGAGCACTAACGATAGACGAGGTTAAGGAACTGTTTCGGGTAATTGAAACGCCGGGTGTTAGAGAAGATGTCCTTGTCGGGGCGTATCTGCTGTTGGATCAACAGGCTGCCGCAGAACTGCATTTTGAAAAGCTCGACAAGCAATTACAAGAGGAGTTCAAGAAGTACCCCATATTCCATTTTTGGAAAGAAAACGGAGGAAATTCATAATGGATAAATTGAGAATGCAGACAGCAAACAAGGCTGATGAAAATTTTAGAAAGCTGGCGGCGATGTTCCCGAACGCTGTTACGGAGACGATCAACGAAAACGGCGAGGTCGTCCGGGCGATTGACAAGGATGTGCTGATGCAGGAGATTTCCTGCACCGTGGTGGACGGCAATGAGGAGCGCTATCAGTTCACTTGGCCTGACAAGAAGAAGTCCGTTCTTCTTGCCAATGCCCCGATCAATAAGACGCTGCGCCCCTGCCGTGAGGAAAGCGTGGACTTTGATTCCACCGAAAATCTCTATATCGAGGGCGACAACCTCGAAGTGTTGAAGCTCTTGCAGGAAACTTATCTTGGCAAAATCAAGATGATTTACATAGACCCGCCGTACAATACCGGAAGCGACTTTGTTTACGAGGATGACTTTGCTCAGAGTGCGGATGAGTACCTTGCTAACAGCGGGCAATACGATGAAGATGGCAACCGTATGGTGCAGAACACCGAAAGCAACGGTCGTTTCCATACCGATTGGCTGAATATGATTTATCCGAGGCTGAGGATTGCAAAGGATTTGCTTTCGGATGATGGCTTGATATTTATCAGTATTGATGATAATGAAGTGACAAATCTCCAAAAACTGATTGCCGAAATTTTTGGTGAGTCCAATATATTGGCCTGTTTTCCTCGGGTCACCAAAAAAGCCGGAAAAACGACTGAGGCCATTGCAAAAAACCATGATTATATCCTTGTATGCTCTAAAAATTCATCGCCCACATTGTACTTGCCCAAACATACTGACGAAGGATTTAAATACAGTGATGAATTCGAGCCAAAGAGAGGCAAATATAAACTGAATCAAACTCTGGACTACGATAGTCTGCAGTATAGCCCAAGCTTAGATTATCCTATCGAGATTGATGGTAGAACTATTTATCCGGGTGGTTCCTACGAAAAATATCTCGAAAGGCAAAAAGGACATCACGCAAGAGCGGACTGGGCGTGGCGTTGGAGTAAGGAATTGTTTGAGTTTGGGCTTGCTAATGGTTTTATAGTTGTGAAACATTACGATAATCACTTCAGAATTTATACAAAGACATACCAGAATGCCACAATCAAGAAAGCTGGCAAAACTTTTTCTATAGAGTATAGTGAGAGAACAAGAGCAATTTCGTCTTTGGAATTTATAGGAAATGAGTTCTCTAATGATAACTCCAAAAAGAATTTGCTTAGTATTTTTGAGGCAAGTGTTTTCGACTATTCAAAACCGGTCGCCTTATTAGAAAGGTTGGTGGCTTTATCAACAGCAAACAATGATATTATTCTTGACTTCTTCTCTGGCTCTGCTACAACTGCTCAAGCCGTTATGCAGCTCAACGCAGAAGATGGCGGACACCGCAAATTCATCATGGTACAGCTTCCCGAAGCAACTGATGAAAAGAGCGAAGCCTATAAAGCTGGCTACAAAACCATTTGCGAAATCGGCAAGGAGCGTATCCGCCGTGCCGGCAAGAAAATCAAAAATGATATTGCATTTCCTGCCAAAGAAAAAGAAGGAAACCCGTTATCGAGTACAGGTGAACAATATACAATTAATTCATTAGGTGAAAAGGTCGTTATATCGAATGATGCAAACTATAAAACCCCTGATGGAGAACACATAACTGAAATTATCAGTCCTAAAAATCCGAAAGATAAATATAAATACAATCCGGAATTACTCGATACCGGCTTCCGTGTTCTGAAGTGCGACACCTCCAATATGAAAGAGGTCTACTATAACCCTGCGGAGTATGAAGCCAGCCTGTTCTCCAGCCTTGAGGATAACATTAAAGAGGACAGAACTCCGGAGGATCTGCTGTTCCAGGTTATGCTTGATTTAGGTGTGCTTCTCTCAAGCAAGATTGAAGAAACAACCATCGCCGGAAAGAAAGTATTCAATGTTGAGGATAATTATTTGATTGCTTGCTTTGATGACAACATAACTGAAGATGTGATTACAGAGATTGCAAAACAGAAACCTTACTATTTTGTGATGCGTGACAGCTCTATGGCAAACGACAGCGTGGCAACCAACTTCGATCAGATCTTCGCTACCTACAGCCCCGATACGGTAAGGAAGGTGCTTTGATATGGAAAACTTGGAATTGCTCGTAAATCAACTTTTAAAATATGAAAACGAAACCAACTGGTTCGAGTTCAAATGCAATAATTACGACCCTGAAATGATAGGTCAAGATATTAGTGCTTTAGCAAATGGTGCCGCCTATGCCGAAAAGTCATGTGCATATATGATTTGGGGGATCGATGATAAGTCCCACGATATAGTCGGAACAGAGCTGGATCAATATTCAAAATTGGTCGGAAACCAAGAAATAGAAAGCTGGCTTAGAAATCTCATTTCGAAAAATGCTGAGTTTGAATTTCACAAAATTCAGATTAAAGATAAAAAAGGCGATAATAAGCCTATTATTGTGCTCATAATATATAAGGCAACCGTTCAAACTGTAACATTCAAGAAGGTTGACTATATCAGAGTGGGGAGTTACACGAAAAAATTGAGTGACTATCCGCAAATGCAAGCACAATTATGGGACAAAATTCGTAATAGCCGTTTTGAGGAACAGTATGCAATGCAAAATTTGACTGTAGAGGAAGCGTTGCAGCAATTAGATTATACGGCATATTTCGATATTAAAGGCGAACCGATTCCGACCGATATAAAAGGCATTATACACTATATGGAAGAGGAAAGCATTATTGTAAAACAAGACAGCGGTGAATACGCAATAACAAATCTCGGTGCTATTTTGTTTGCCAAAAGGCTATCTTCATTTCCTCGCCTTGAAAGAAAGGCTGTTCGTGTTGTGCAATATCAGGGCAAAAATCGACTGAATATGCTCAAAGAGGATGTTGGCAATAAGGGCTATGCTATTGGATTTGATGGGTTGCTTAAGTACATTGAAGCTCTTTTGCCTACACAAGAAGTAATAAAAGGCGCAAAACGGGAAACAGTTTCACCATACCCGCCGATAGCCTTGAGAGAAGCTATTGCAAATGCATTGATTCACCAAGATTTTTCTATTACCGGAACAGGCGTTGTAATTGAAATTTTCAACAACAGGATTGAAATAACCAACCCCGGTATACCTCTTGTTGACATTTATAGAATCGTGGATAATCCGCCTAAATCCAGAAATGAGAAGCTTGCTTCTCTAATGCGCAGATTGAGAATGTGCGAAGAACTCGGAACCGGTTGGGACAAGATTATAATTTCATGCGAATTGCAACAGTTACCGACACCGCATATCGATATTTATGAAGAAAACACCAAGGTGACACTTTTCTCCAAGGTGGATTTCTTTGATCTCTCACCTCAAGATAAACTGTGGGCTTGCTATATGCATTCATGTATAAAATTTATCCAAGGCGAATTTTTGACTAACAGTTCATTGCGAATGCGTTTTGGTTTGGAAGAAAAGTCTTCTGCAAGCATTTCACGCCTAATCAAAGAAGCGTGCGAAAAAGGTCTTATAAAAAAGCTTGAGGAAACTGCTCCTCGACATACAAAGTATATTCCTATCTGGGCATAATTTAACTTGCCGGTAACTTGCAGAGCTTTAGCAAGGGCACAAAATATGGGCTTTATTTCGGCGATAATAACTATATGCAGGGATTTTTGAGCTTGCCGGTAACTTGCACAGAAAGTCTTGTTAGCAATGAGGAGTACTACAATATGAAATTTAATTTCAAAATACAACAATACCAAACTGATGCGGTCGATGCCGTTGTGCGTGTCTTTCAGGGGCAGGGCTTTCACGACAAGATCAGCTATATCCGTGACCGCGGCAAGGTCAAAGCGGAGCCGTATCAGATGACCCTCGGTATGTCCGATGAGGAGCTTGAAGTCATCGATCTGCTGAACGATACCGGCTACAAGAATGAAGCGGTAGAGCTTTCCGATGAACAGCTTCTGCACAACATTCAGACCTTGCAGAGTCAGAACAACATCAAACTGTCCGCTTCCCTTGTCAAAGATTTGGGGCGTTGCAGCCTTGATATTGAAATGGAAACCGGCACGGGCAAGACCTATGTCTATATCAAGACGATGTTCGAACTGAACAAGAAGTACGGCTGGAGCAAGTTTATCGTGGTCGTTCCCTCTATTGCGATCCGTGAGGGCGTAAAGAAGTCCTTCGAAATCACCGCAGACCACTTTATGGAGCATTACGGCAAGAAAGCCCGCTTCTTCATCTACAACAGCTCCAACCTGAACCAGTTGGATAACTTTTCGAACAGCTCCGGCATCAATGTGATGATCATCAACACACAGGCATTTGCCTCCTCGCTGAAAGAGGACGGTAAGAGCAAGGAAGCTCGTATTATTTATTCCAAGCGTGATGAGTTCGGCTCCCGCCGTCCGATTGATGTGATTAAGGCAAACCGTCCGATCATTATTTTGGACGAGCCGCAGAAGATGGGCGGCGATGTAACGCAGAAGGCACTGAAGAACTTCAATCCGCTATTCTCGCTCAACTACTCGGCTACCCACGCCAAGCAGCACAACCTTGTCTATGTGCTGGATGCGCTGGATGCCTTCAACAAGCGTTTGGTTAAGAAAATCGAGGTCAAGGGCTTTGAGGTCAAAAACTTCCGTGGCACAGACAGCTACCTCTACCTTGAACAGATCGTTCTTTCCAGCAAGAAGCCGCCGATGGCGAAAATCGAGCTGGAGATTGGCTATAACAAGTCCATCAACCGTGAAACCCGTATTCTCGGCGTTGGTGACGACCTTTACTTCGTTTCACAGGAAATGGAGCAGTACAAGGGATATACCATTTCGAAAATTGACCCGCTGCGCGGCACCGTGACCTTCACCAACGGCGAGGTTATCAAAGCCGGTGATGTGGTGGGCGATGTGTCCGAAAAGGATATGCGCCGCATTCAGATTCGGGAAACAATCCTCTCCCACTTTGAGAAAGAGGAAAAGCTCTTTAATATGGGCATCAAGTGCCTGTCCCTGTTCTTCATCGACGAAGTGGCAAAGTACCGCCAATACGATGAAAACGGCGACGAGGTGCTTGGCGAATACGGCGTGATGTTTGAGCAGGAGTATCTTGCCATTCTGAACGAGTACATTACGATGTTTGACACGCCGTATCAGAAATATCTCAAATCCACTTGCAGCGATGTGAGCCGGGTACATAAGGGCTATTTCAGCATCGATAAGAAAACCGGGCGCAGCGTGGACAGCCAGCTCAAGCGTGGCAGCGAGTTCTCAGACGATATTTCCGCCTATGACCTGATTCTGAAAAACAAGGAACGGCTGCTTTCCTTTGACGAGCCGACACGGTTCATCTTCTCCCACTCTGCACTGCGTGAGGGCTGGGACAACCCGAATGTGTTCCAAATCTGCACTCTGAAGCACTCTGACAGCAACACGGCGAAGCGGCAGGAAGTCGGTCGTGGTCTGCGCCTTTGCGTCAATCAGGACGGCAACCGTATGGATGTACAGAGCTGCGGCGACAGCGTTCACGAGATCAACACGCTGACGGTGATCGCCAGCGAAAGCTACAAGACCTTTGTAGCAGACTTGCAGTCGGATATTAAGACCGTGCTTTATGACAGACCCACAGTGGCTACAAGCGAATACTTCAAGGGCAAATATGTCAAGGTGGACGATGTGCCGACGCTTATCGACGATGAAAGAGCCAATGCCATCGAATTCTACCTCATTCAGAACGGCTATGTGGATATGAAGCGCAAGGTGACGGACAAGTACCGTCAGGATATTAATAACGGAACCGTTGCAAAGCTGCCGGAGGAATTGGGGCCGATTGCAGACGGTATCCACACGCTCATTCAGGCAGTCTATGATGACAGTGTCCTCAAGGATATGTTCTCCGACGGTCACGAAACCAAGGTCAAAGATAACCCGCTTAATGAGAACTTCGCTAAAAAAGAGTTTCAGGCGCTTTGGCGTGAGATCAACCATAAGTACGCCTACACCGTTGATTTTGACAGCGCCGAGCTGATTCGCAAGGCTATCGCTCATATTGACGAAAAGCTCTTTGTTTCCGAGCTGCAATACACGACCACCATCGGACGGCAGAAAACAGAGATGAACGAGTATGAGATTGAGCGTGGAGCATCCTTCACCGGTGAAAAGACACAGACAAAGACGCTCAAACACGCCGAAACCAGTCAGATCAAGTACGATCTCATCGGAAAAATTGCAGAGGGCACTGTTCTGACACGGCGCACGGTTTCTGCAATCCTGCAAGGCATCCGTGTGGACAAGCTCTATATGTTCAAGAACAACCCGGAGGAGTTCATCACGAAGGTCATCCGGCTCATCAATGAGCAGAAAGCCACGATGATAGTAGAGCACATTTCCTACGACACCATTGAGGGTGAATATGACAGCTCTATCTTCACGGCCGAAAAGGCAACGCAGAGCTTTGATAAGGCATTTCTCGCAAAGAAGGCCATTCAGGACTATGTGTTCACGGATGGATCGGCGGACAAGAGCATTGAGAGAAAATTTGCTGAAGATTTGGATGCGGCAGACGAGGTGTGCGTCTACGCCAAGCTGCCGAGAACCTTTCAAATCCCCACGCCGGTGGGCAACTATTCGCCGGACTGGGCAATTGCTTTCTATGAAGGTACGGTTAAGCACATTTTCTTCATAGCCGAAACAAAAGGCACAATGGAAAGTCTTGAGTTGCGTCCCATTGAGCAGGCGAAAATCTCTTGTGCCAAGAAGCTGTTCAACGAGATGTCTACAAGCAATGTGGTGTACCACGATGTAGATAGCTATCAGAGCTTGCTCAATATTATGAATTCTATTTGAATACATTGGTCGGTCAGGGGGCACCCTGATAAATACCGTTTTTTCAAGAATAGGAGTAAAAACGGTCTGCCTGCTAAAATAACGCATTGCAAAATTGAATACCAAAAAATGCAGAGGCGCAGCTTTTGGAGTGATCTGTTGGCTGCGTCTTTATTGCGCTTTGAAAAATATTTTAAGCCATTTGCAAAAAGCCCCTGCCCCAAAAGCACTCCTTATCTAGAGTAACTGAGGAAAAATTTTTAATGAGAGAAAATATTTACGACCTCATTATTTTCTGGGCTATATTGATATCCCGAAAGCGCCGCTGACGGAGTATTATGTTACAGGAATTGCTGTGGAGTACATCCCGACATAAAAAGAGCAGGCCAGTCTTGCTCAAAAAAGAAGCACAAAACGAGTGTTCATAACTCAAATCTGTTATGAACACTCGTTCTGGCAAATCTACCGTTCGTGGATACAATGCACCATGTTTTGACGGCATGGTGCATTAATTTATGGGTTCGATTTTGATGCACTGGGACAACGAGGACAGAAAGGACAGATCTATCACAATTATTCCAAATTGCCACGATAGCTATGCGTCTCTGCATTTCCAAGCAAATACAGAAATGCGAAGGCAGGAATATATAATTCGTACCAGAATGCCAATTCCTTCTTTTGGGAAAGATATTATCCCCCAAAAGTACTCCAACAACCATATATAGCTATCTTCAGTTATGCGAATAATTCCTTAAATTTGGTAGGTTGTGATATATTAACTCACTCATTAGATGTATCATTACAAATCTGCTTGATAATATCAAAAATGAGCGAAAATGACGAAAAATCAACATTTGAATACTCTGGTCTCTTGCTTAAAACTCCTTCTGCAAAATCCATTTTGGGCAATGCGAGATTGGCTTTTTGGTCATCTTGAATACAAAAAACGCGTTTCTCTGAAGTTCCATCAATAACACGAATTTTATCTGGACCACAACTGTTTCGATCAACACAGAAAAGTTTTTTGTCAAGCGATATTCCGGTTGCATCAAACTCGTTTCCTAAGTAGATCCTTCGTGATACACCGTTTATTACAACTGGAGTTTTTATGTCATCATCAGAGTAATAGTGTTCGATACATATTTTGGGAGTCTCTGTTCTGTGTGAAGGAATCGGTATTGTAAAAGAATACACATTGTTGCCCCATTTTTTGTACCCCGTTTCTGACCCCAACTCTCTGTTAGTTGTTGTATCGTCTGCATCGGCAACGAATATCAGCTTTCTGGGCTGAGGAATGGATGCAAAATACTTACACATGGTGGTTAACTCTGTGTTGCTCATTTGCATTTTGAGTACGCTGCTTTTGGTTGATGATTGCTTGGGCTCATATTCTAAGAAGTCAAAAGTTAGCCCTTTGTATGCTTCTGCATTTTCTGATGCCGCTGAAAGGTTAGTGAAAGCAGCCTTCATGTGTTTCCAATCGGTGGATCCTTCGGTTATTATTAAAGGATTTGCGGTATGCGTATTGATTGCGGCTTTGATTTCTGCTTGATACTTTTTCGTTTCTGTCAAAAATGTATACGCTTTTTGAAACTCTGAAAAAGCTTCTGCTGAAATGTGGTCACCATTAGGCATTTCGCGTAGTTCAAATCCATCAGAACCATACACTTCTTCTAATCCGAGAAGAAACAAAGGGGAGTGGGTTGTAATAACAAATTGCACTTTCGGAAAGAGTTTCATTAACTTTGGAAGTGTATTGCGCTGCAAATTAGAGTGGAGATGAAGTTCAACCTCATCAATAATAACAATACCTTCAATTTGCGAAAGCGTAATACTGTTATAGATGTTATTATCATCAGAGTACCGCACAATTGTTGCAAAAATATTGAACAAAGCACTTTGCCCGGTAGATAGTGCATCAAGCGATGGAATTATCATTGAATTATTCGAGCTTTCACAAATATTAAATCGTGAACGACCCTTATTGCGATAATTTAAGCCGAAATAAACATTTTTTCCAAGAATTTCACTCATGATTTTTTCGACATTTTTCCTTGCAGCCCCTTGTAGCAAAAGGTTTCCAGCGTCGATATGTTCAATTTGTAGTCCTGTTTGTGTCTGGGCAATATCGCAGCGTGAGTCTGCAATTATATCTAGTAGCCACTGCAGAGTCTGGTCATTAACATTCCTAACTGTAATTGGTTTTCGTAATTGACCACTCCACCTCTCCTTAACAGAAGGGTGCATATTCTCATCTTGTTGATAATATTTCTCTCCCATCCATGCTGGCTTTTCATACCGATCAGGGCCAAAGTAGCAAAAGACACTTCGACCAAAGATCGTTTCTGATTCTTCTTTTTTGATAAAAGCCACCTTGTAATTGTCTTTATCATTCCAAGAGACTTTTTTATTGGCACAAAAACTATTGCTGCTTTTTACCTGGTCGGCTGAAACAGTTCCACTTTTCAGAACATATCCAACAGAGTATTCTGCATTCCGTGGGGAAGTATATTCAACGACCGAATACATATAGTTTTGTCCTATTTGAATTTCAGATGGGGATATCGCCTTGAAATACTGATGGCCTGATCCTCCATCGGATTCCGTCACATCATGGAATGCCTTTCCTGCTAATTCGTACAAAGAATCAACCACATTCGATAAGAGCGTAGTTTTGCCTGTGCCGTTTTCACCAACAATGATTAGTGGTTTTGGATTACCTGATTCCAGGAAAGGAAAGATAATTGATACTTCACTAATTGGGCCCATATGGACAGCAGATAATTGTTTTATGTACATTATATCGAAACCACCTTTCTTTTGTATTTATACTCTATGCCTACAGAACGTATATTTTTTCCGCACGATGTTAGTTCATGCGGAAACTTCGTAAATGATAACTTTCTGATAACTCTCTGGCTCTGTCATTGACTGTCTCGAATCCGGCAATATACTGTCGTTCCTGTAGGAGGTGTCGCTATGACCCAATCAGAATACGAGGCGGAGGTGCACTTTCGGCTCTGTAAAAGTATCTTCGCCACTCTGGCAATCAGGGGAATCATTGGAGAAGATGATTTACACATTTTACTCCGTGCCGCTGCAGAAAAATACCGTGCACAATTGGCGAACTGGAGGCGAACAGCATTGCGGTCGACAAGAATTACATGGGTTGAATTCCCGGCCAGGACAATCTCCCCGAAACAGCCGCCGCCCACAAAACGGGTTGCCGCTTATGCCAGAGTATCCACCATGAAGGATGCCCAGGAGAACAGTCTCCAATCCCATCAGGAATATTTCACGGAATACATCCAACGCCATCCGGGCTGGGTCTTTGCCGGGATGTACACCGATGATGGTATTTCCGGGCTGTCGATCCGCAAGCGTGACGGTTTCAACCGAATGGTAGCCGATGCCCTGGACGGTAAAATTGATCTGATCATCGCAAAGTCTTTGTCCCGTTTCGCCCGAAATACCGTGGATGCCTTCACTACCATCCGCAGCCTGAAAGCCGCCGGGGTGGCGGTCTACTTTCAGAAAGAGAATATCAACGCCATGGACAGCGCCGGGGAGTTCCTCATTACCCTGATGAGTTCCTTTGCCGAAGAAGAGAGCCGATCCATCTCCGAAAATGTCACCTGGGCCGTCCGCCACCGATACGCCCAGGGGATCTATCGCCTCCCCGGACTGCTTTTGGGGTATCAGCGCATCCAGGATGGCGAAATTCAAGTCGATGAATCCGGGGCCAGAGTCGTGCGGTTCATCTACCTGCTTGCCCTGACTGGGAAAAGTAGCACAGATATCTGCCGTATTCTTATGGACTATGGAATTCCCCCCCCCAGGGCAGGGCCATCGGTGGGAACCGCACACCATACGCAGCATTCTGAAAAACGAAAAATATATGGGCGATGCCATCCTCCAAAAAGAGATTACCGTGGATTTCCTGACAAAAACCAGAAAACCAAACGAGGGCGAAGCGCCGCAATACTATGTGGAGAACGGACATCCCTATATCGTCAGCAAGTCGGTGTGGCAGGACAGGAAGTGCAAGCCACATGGACGGACGCCATCCGCCGGAATTGCACCTTCTCGCCCATTGCCAATAAAGTCATCTGCGGTGACTGTGGCGGTCGGTACGGACGAAAAACCTGGCATTCTACCACCTATAATGATACGGTCTGGGAGTGCAATAACAGGAAAAACGGCCGCACAAAATGTAGATGCCACCATATTTACGCCGAAGAATTGGATGCTGCCGTCCAAAGGGGCATGCGCCATCTGATGAAAGTGCATGCGGACATCTTGGATATGTGCAGCAATCTACTGGAGCATACTTTAGGCGGTATCACGCCGGATATCCGCTCTGCTTTGGACGATATCGCCCGTGGCAAACCGGATATCCACATTGACGGATTGATGATTCGTATTCTGATTCGCAAAATGGTGGTTACGTCGAAGCAAACACTGGTGATTCACTTCCTGGACGGCAGCGTCTATCGCCACCGCCTGGGCGCTACTCCCCGAGGGAAACGACTTTACAATGCGCAGCGGGATCACAGCCGGATACTGGCCTTGCACGCTGTTGGGTGCTCCGCTAAGGAAATATCGCAGCAACTGGGAATCAGTGTGAATACGGTTCGGTCGTTTTTGCGGAGGAATCTGAAGAGGATTCCGGTTACAGAAAAAACGGAGCAAGATGCTATCTTATAAAAATGGTATCCTGATGATACTCCAAATTCAGCAGCAAGGTGGGCGTTATTTTGATATCAAATTGCATTCCTGGATGTATGTACAGCCGCTCTGCATTTTTTGAACCCAATTGCGAAGAAATCCGTAATTTCCCTTTTGAAGAAAAGGTTATCAGCCCAATATCAAATAATCGATCATACGCAGGGCTAAGGCACAATCCGTTTTCGGTATTTAGCCGCTCCGTATTTGTTGATACCGCCCATGGTTTAATGTGACTCGCCATCAGTAACCTTGGATTGTCAATTCCGGTGATAATGCAACGATTCTCATACTTTTGCAAGACTCTCTTCCGAAACTGCCCTTGCCCAACTCTTGCATTAATCAGTTCCTGCCGCTCTGTTTCGGAAATATTTTCCTTTTGAAGTGCGGCTTTGGTCTCTTCTATATCGGCAACGGTCTCATCCTGCTTGAAGGCCCGATATTGCTTTAATGCATTACTATACATTGTATTCCCTGTGGTATTCTTCTTGATAAAGTGTTGGTCATGAAGAATGACTGCCATAGCGATATCAATTTCAATCTCCGTCATCTCCGTAAACGGTTTATCAATCACCCCCAAATCCAACATTTCTTTCATGACCGTGTTGGCTGCATGACTGTACTTGTATATCGAAGAATCTGACAGGGTTGTGTTATTTTTTAGCCACGTAGAAAAATCATTCATATTTTGTCACCCGTTGAAACTCAGTCAATATTTGCCCAAAACCCGATTCCTGGGTTTTCATATGTTCCAACAATGACACCTCGATCCAGGAATGCATTTCTCTCTTCGCAACAGGTTTCGGGGAGCAACCCGCAAGCATGACATGCAGCCAAATTCAGAGAGTCGCGACCTTGCCCTCGGCTCATTATGCATACCGGGTCATTTGAGCAAGTCTTGGCGTTTGCAATTGCTTTTCTAAGAATACCGGGGAACGCATCCGGTTTTCCTTGGCGAACCAGTCCCCCTAATGTTCCCTCTGCGTCGCCACTGGCCGTATAGATGAAAATACCCGCCATATTTTTCCCGTCGGATTCCTCCGCACAGTATAAGCGCTCACTTAGGGAAGCAATGCTATACCCGCATTCAAAACTCAGCTGAGAAATGAGCAAGTGGGATAGCGTGTGCAGCATAAGAAATTTGGGTGTTATCGTTCGAGGATGATTTTTCCCGATGAACGATGTTGCATAATTGCGGCTTAGTATGGCGACTCTTTCGTTGACCGCCGGATGGGTTTCAACCCAGTTGTCGATGTCTTCTTGGTTAAACTCTATAAAGATGCCCTCGCCGCGCACTTCATAAGCGGGATACCACCGGGTGTCGGGGTCCTTAACATCCACAAAGCCTACATCATTGCGGGTCATTGCCGGCTGAATTCTGGAGAAACCAATCAATGCATTTACCACACGCACTTTGTCTATGAGGGAAATGGCTTTAATATGAGGGAGACCATACTCGGAGATATCCATTTCCTCACGGGAAAAGTCAGCCAACCCGGAACCGACTGCGCCTACTTCGCCGGACAGCGCCGTATATTCCTCCACACGATACTTAATCCCGGTCACGTCTACGCCTTCCGGCACCGGATCCAACCATTTTTGAGTCAGAATTTTTTCAACTTCTGCGTGGGGTGCACCGATCTCCAGTGCAATTTTATCTACCCATTTCGGCAATCGCCGGGTGATTGTTGCGATCTTTTCTTCGGGGTCCTCATCGCTGATGATAGTCATACAATCATCATAAGCTTTGCTTTGCTCTATTTTTGCATTCAACTTATCCGCATACGGAGGAATGACCAATGAACTATGCACTACAGGAAAGTAAACGGACGATGCGCCTCTCTGCACGGTTTTGGGGTAGCAAACGCACTTTTCTTTGGTGTGCCGAAACGGATGATTTCCGTCACATCTGAACTGATTGGTTCCCAAATCTTCATCCAGTTTTTGAAAGCAATCCTTATCGAATGCGCCTCTTAATGTCGCAACGGCACCACAGGAGCAGCTAACGCTCAATCCTTCAAGCCCTTCCGTTCCAGATGCGCCCGTCTTAAATTTCAGCTCCGGATTTCCGCAGATCGGTTTCTTCGCCTTTGCATGAACCCATTTTACCCAGGGGAAATCATTCAAATGACCGCTTTCACACACCGTGACAATACGCGCTACAACCAAATCCTGTCGGCACCGGGGGCATTGCATATGCTCAACCATATACTCATCCCGTTCAAGCATTTTTGGCTTGGCTGTTTTTCTGTACTCGGACACCCAGTTTTTTAACGGCTGAAATCTTCGACACTTCGGACAGAAATACCATTCTGGAAAACGTGCGTACGCAATGTTGGTGGGTAAAGCAAAGTAGTCCACCCCAAGAGCTTTGGCAAAGCGATCATCATAGATTCTGCTTGTCCCACTCCAGTACTCCGGTGCAGCCGTAACCAATGTCTGATCCGGGAAGTCCACCATAGCTCCTACACCATACTGCAAAACCGCCTGAGCGGCACGAACGGAGTGGGTAACCTTATTCAGTTCCACCTTCGCCTTCACCTGTTCAGACATTGTTATCCCCCCAAACTATAATACTGCCCGATACCGGGGTATCCACATTTCGCATTGAGGTCAAAGTTTCAACGGCACTATCCTTACCTGAGGAATTGTATTGTTTAAGCAGCCGACGTGCATCTCCTGCGGGAGGATTAACCATGAATCGACGGCCAAAACACAACGGAACGGATGGGTGTTCTCCGTTACATTCATCCACATAGGATTGCCAAAGATCGAAGAACTCCTCAATCTCCGTCCGGATTTCGTTTACATCGTCTTTTGCCTGTCCCTCGGAGCGCTCGTTAATCCCTGTCACCCTATCTGTGACGAATGTTTCGATTTGTTTTATTGTGTCTGCAAAGTACTCCTTGTCAAAGTTGATGGCATCCTTGTCTTCGCTCATTCCGGTCATTTGACGCATCATTGAAACGAGGACGGCGTGCAGAGCTCGTTCACGCGCCGGACGGGAAAACGGAGTTGCTCCGGTTGGCTCGACAAAACGATAAAATGATTCATGATAAGAGCGGAATCGCTCATAGTGGGAGCGGTCGCGACTCTTTGTTGCATCGTACTGCACAAAGACAACGCCGGGGAAGGAACGTCCCACACGGCTGGATGCCTGAATATATTCACTGGTAAGTTTAGGTTGCCCGATCATCAACATGACATTCAATCGCGCCACGTCAATGCCAACGGAGATCATGTTCGTGGCAAGCAGCACATTGGAAGCATACCGTTTGGCCGCTTCATTTTCTTTGGAGTATTCAATCTTTTCCAATTTATCCAAAGTTTCGTTTAATGCCGTAGTGGAAACGCGACTGGTAAGCTCGTCCGCACTGACGATGAGCCGTCTCCCCGTAAACATACGATTTGCCGTGCGAACAATAAAATCCTTTACGTCATCGTCCACCAACGTTGAAGCCTTACCCAGGTCCTTCAGACTGTTAAAGTATACCGTCAACGTCCACAGCTTATCTTTAACCTCTTCCGAAAGGTCCATGGTATAAATCTTCTGCATGAGCGCAGCCATAGTGCGAATTTCCATCATGGCTTTGGTTTTGCCGGAAGGCATAATACCAACATACTTGCGCCCGTAATCACCTTTTTCATAATCAACGGCGGATTCTTTTGCAAAGAAGGAGTCCTCCGCATCCAATCCGGGGGCCGGGAATTGCACCACCTCGCGGTTATACAGCACGGAGCACTGCTCTTTTGCCCTCCGTATCGTAGCGGTAGATGCAATTACTTTGGGATATACACCCTTTTGACCACAAATTGCGTCTACTGCAGTTTCATAAAGTCCAACAACCGTACCCAATGCGCCCGAAATCAAGTGTAATTCGTCCTGGATAATAAGTTCCGGAGTGCGATTGTCTTTCCCGATTCCGAAAAATGCACCGATTCGTCCGTCCCAAGGAAGCATGGCAAATTTATCCACCGTACCAAACAATAATGTAGGAGGTGCTTCGTAGAGTTCGTCATCGATAATCTGAATAGGAAGTCTTTTGGTAAATGCGCAATCTTCGTGCGGACAGAACATATAAAAATGTTTACCGCCGCTCATGTTATATCCCCATTCTCCAACCAGACGGCCGTTTTTATCATCCTTAACCATCTTTGTTCCACACCAGGGACACTTCAACACCTGGAACTTATTATGACGTTCCTTTTCGTTACGAACATAATATGGGCTGCTCACACTCTGCAGCTTACCCAAATGGTATTCCGCACTATTGGAACGCTCTCCGGTTCCGACATTTTTATTTGGAATATGAGATCCGCCAATCCAGAGTCCGATGGTAATCGGCTCTTTCCCCAGCGGATAGGAGGGATACTTATGTCTCTTTTGAGCGCAATCCTGCCTAATGTACTCGCAAGCGCAAATGAGTGTAGCGGCGCGGGTAAACTGCTGCGTCGCCAAAAGGCGGAGCGTGTAGCGCATAATAACAGCCGTGCCATTGGAGTTTTTGGGATGTGCCAGCTTACGATAGAAAATTGTAAATGCGGTCAGCCCGAGGTATGCCTCGGTTTTGCCGCCGCCGGTGGGGAACCATATCAGATCGACGATGCTCCTCTCCGGGGACTCGTCATCAATTATGGAGTTGATATCCATCATCAAAAACGCTATCTGGAAAGGTCTCCATCTGCATTTATCGTCACTCTCCCGGCCGTAATCCATGCCATGAAGTCGATCGGCTATTTCCTCGTCCCCGGGGTAACGGTCTGCGTTTGTTTTGGACATACTTCCTTGCATTGCGATATGGATTCTCTGCATAAACATCGCACGATTTGCCAGCAAAAAGGCTGTGTATGCTTCGTCGTTTTGTTCCAGAGAATCAATACCGGCGTACATTCGCTTATATGCCCGCCGGCATTCGCCGATATTATTGGCGGCAGCGGATTCGTATCTGGAATCGAGTGTTGCGGCTACTCTTTCCAGATCGTCCACCCAATTTCTATACAGGTCGACCAAACTCCGCATGGATGCAAGTTTAGTGGATCTGTCGGTTGGATCAAGGTCAGACAAATACTTCATGGACAATTCTTCGTCTTTGATAAGCCCGTTCTGAGGCAGAGAGAAACTCATTGACGGGATTTCAACGGTCGGGAAGAAATCGCTCCATATGCTCCCGATTCCGGATGCATTAATATCCCAACTCACGGATGTTCCCAGGCCGGTTCCGTATATTTTTTTGTGGCGGTACAACAAATCTAAGGATTGTTCTTCCGAATCCATTGCGGTTGTATCTGCATGGGGATTGCTTTCTGAAAAAACGAAATCATTGTTCTCAGACGATACTTTCAATTTTGCCTGAAAAATACAGCGATTTGCTTTTACGGGAGATTCTTTCCGACCGTTTACCAGCATAACGGTAACTGACCACAACTCGGCCCCGATTCTCCTTCTCAATGCCACCAGCTTAGCGTCTGTATCATCCAGGTTGCGGTTGCGTTCATCATCGACATAATCTCCATGACTAAAGTCAAGCACGAATTCCGGAATCTCATGCGGAACTCGCACATACCCCATAGCACAGTAGTCGACAAACCGATAGATTATTTTCTTGAGAATATTGAACTCGTTTTCCGGAATCGTATCGCGCTCAAATATACTCCGGGCTTCCTTAGCGGTAACGGAAGAAATCAGCCGCAGCGCATGAACTTCCTTATCGTACGCCACAATATGAGCCAATTCGGGAGGAACCGTATAGGTGTCGGGGTCATCAGGCCAATAGGGAATCATACAATCCGGGATCTTCGCGTTTCTGTACGTGGCAAATGTCAGACTCCCTCTGACGATGTTTGTATTTCCGCTTGCGATGAACGTAATACCCATAGACGAGGGCATATACTGGGTAGCCATTCCGATTTCTTCATCCAAGTTTTCATCGGCGGTTTCATCGAATGCATAGGTACTCTGTTTCTTCTGTTGAACGGGATCGGCAATCGGCTCTTCGGCAGAAGCCGAATCGGTGATCTCAGCCGAATTGTCGGCTTCCTCTAATTCCACCGTCTCATCGTTATCCTGATTAACTTCGTTCCCCTGCGGAAACAGAATGCCAACGGAATAACGGCTTGTCGGAGTACTGGAAATCAACTCGTGTTCCGCATCCGGCAAAGAGAACTCGGATCCCGGTCCGAGCAGTTCGGATTTGATTATGTTGATATACTCTTCTCGGGCGGAAATCATTGACCGCTTAATTTCGTTATCCGTCACATCAATACCTCCGTTTCCGTAATGGGTGTGTTCACAAGGCCGACACCGATATTAACGCTTTCACTTAGTTCCGATATATTATCCAATTCCATAGTTTCGGAAAGACTGTCCACGTTATCATAAACAACACTAAGGACACTGCCCTCCGGCGGCAAATTGCCGCTTAGCTTGTCGCCGATAGCCTTTGCTATCAAATCCAGTATTTTTCGCCGGTCATGTCGAACCTCGGCACACGAGGTAAAAAAGCCGTGGGCATCTGCCAAGAGGTATGGGTCTTGGGTCAGGGCTGCTATGTATTCCAGCGTTTGCTCGTTTCTCGGCCCGACGATGTGGCTATCTTCAACCAGCCACTGCCTGATTGTTACCTCTTGCATTTTGCTTCCGACCTTGCGCAATTTTTGCGCTACACCTCTGTAGGTAAGCCCGTTAGTTTCTTTATATTCTCGCAGCGCTTCTTTCCAGTATTGAGATTTTTCGAATGCATTTACCGCATCTTGCCCCAGCTTACCATCATGAAGAAGCCTCTCATATATGAAGTCAACTATGTTCTTTGTGTAATCGTCTCGTTTTACAAATACCAACACATCTCCCGGGCGCAGCTGCTCCGGAGATTTCTCCGTTACGCTTTCGGAAGCGGCATCAAAAACTGCGGCAGCATAGTACTTCGAGAATAGGATTTGTTCTCCGGTAACAAATGAGCCGACAAACTTTACCTCTGCCACCGGGATATGTCCACCGTCGGTTGTGTATGTGTGGGCAATTTTACGGATATCAAAAGCACCAAAACTGTCAATGTACTCATCCAATGCGGAAAATTGCCGCAAATCAGATGCCAGGCTCTTTTCTTCCGGAGTATTACTGTCTTCCGGTTCGCTGCCACTTTCGGTAAATCCTATTCTTCGATTCAGATTTCGCACGAGCTTTTTCTGCTTTTTCCTTCGGTAGGAGAATATTTTTTCCTCACAATCATAAAGAAGAACATCTATATTACGCACGCTTGAGCATTGCAACGGATCAAAGCGCCTGCTATTAATCTCGCCTACGCAAAGAATCGCATCATATTCTCCGTGAAAATCAAAGCGGTTAGCGGTCACGCAAATGACATGATCGTCTCGGAAATAATCAGGGTGGATAAAACGCAAAATATCCGAATAGTATGCTTTAGGAACAACAATTGCTATTTTGTCATTCCCGTGAGCTTTAATATACTTATCGACAAAATCTGCCTTAGGAGATTCGATTAATCGCTCCTTATACTTTTGCTCCAGAGCATCAGCCACCGTAATGCATAGATCCTGCAGGAAACCCGCTCGTTCGGCAATGTCCCACAATCTTGCAATTCGTTCCTGCGGCGGCAATACGGCCTGATGAATCCGACGTTCATCTATCGCTTTCTCCATTTCTTCCATAGAGAAAAGAGCGGTATTCATGAGATTTAGAAGCCCATATGCCGTTATCACAAAGTCATCTTTTTCGGAATCTTGCCAGTTTGATTGCCTAATTGTCAGAATGGCGCTTTTTATGCGGCGGTACTCGGTCCACTCCCATCCTCCCGAAACCACAATCGGAGTGACGGTGTTGTGGATTACATTCATAATCTGCCTGTGAAGTTCCACGGTAAGCGGATTCTCGCTTCGAATCATTTGACTGTTTTGCGAAAGCAGTTCTTTTGTGCAGGCAAACACGGATGCTTCGTCATATATCTCCAGAATACGTTCGCCGATATCGGCTTTCAAAGGGGAGATAACATGAACAAACCGAAGGAGCTTTCTCCTAAGTAAATCGGCGAGTTCCGAGTTATTTTCCGAAAGGGAGATGCCGCCCGTAACCAGCAACCCAACAACCTTGTTCCCGTGGTTGTCTAACACCAAGTCTCGTGCGGTTGATATTTTGCCGGTTACTTTCAAAACGGGTTCGGCTTTGGTCGGATTAAGACCGTACTGATACTCATCACCACTGCCTGTGTAATATGCTGCCGGAATGATATCCAACAGGCTGACGGCCTTTCCGTCCCCATATGCAATCCTAACCTGTTTACAAATTTCGCCGAAAGAATTTCGTTCCGCAACGATAACAACGGAAACATCGATCTGAGTAGGGATCTCGACCACATCCACATCAAAGATATACGAGAGAAAGTCCTCGCGATTTGTGCTGCGTTTTTTTACGCCGCGGCCGTCCGTCACCTGAGAGTCCCCATAGTATGGCTTGATAAGATGTTTATTTCGATCCAACGGAAGATAGCTGGTAGTCTTTCCGTTTTTCCCCTTTCCGTCCTGCTCAAGTATCATGCACAGGCTGCCATATTCAAATCCGGTACCTTTCCAACGATATCGTTGCCCCTTGAAGAGAACCATATCGTTAGGCTGAAGCGAAGATATAATGTCATCATTTGTTGACAAATTATAAGATAAGCAACCCAGCGCAACGGCCACAACGGAAATAACATCGAAGCAGACAGACCCTGTATGCAATGCAAAATTTATCGTGCGTTCCTTTGATACTAATGATTTCGCAAAGAACGCAAGATATTTCTCGATTATAGCTTCTTTTGAAATGAGTGCTCCACCGTAATAAATATCGCACTTATTCAAAATCGCATCAGCGAGTTTGTCTGCGGTCATGGACTTGCACCTCCGTTTATTGCTCTCCCCGTAATACCTCTAAGCACTTAAGTATGAAGTTTGCCATTTCTTCAATCACCGGAATGGTAACAGAGTTTCCGAACTGTTTATACCGTTGCACATTTGGAATTTCTTCCGGAAAAGAGAATCCGTCTCTCCCGTTTTCATCAACAAATCCGTAATTAATAAAACCTTGCAATTTGCCCCACTCCGATGGTGTCATTACGCGGATTCCTTTGTCGTTGAGCGGAGTTTTCTTCCCCTTAATTATTTGTCCGGCGATGCCGGCTTGGGGATCATAAATCAAATTGCGTTCTCGCCCAGAGCCGCCCGTTGCCAGTAATGTGTTGGCGATTGGCCTTTCAATTCCTTCCGCATTAACTATTCGATATCCGAAGCCGTATCCTTTTCCTTCCTGCCTGGCTCTGTGCCGAATAAGCGTGTCCAGATAGCCTGACGCCATATAATACTTTGCCGGGACATTGTGCTCCAGAACATCATTTAAGTCGTGGTATATTTCATTGGCACGATTCAAAGGTAGCTCATGGGGCAGTCTGGCCAATTCTTCAGGGGAAAACCGTTCCGTATCAAAGCCGATGATATATGTACGAGGACGATTTTGCGGCACACCAAAATCGCGTGAATTTCTTATGAATGCTTTCGGCGTATATTGTAAGCCTCCGTCTTCCCGTTGTTCCACACCTATAATGTGATAACCGAGTCTTTTGACTAACGTTTCAATAATTGTCCGGAATGTTCGCCCTTCGTCATGTGTCACCAAACGGTCAACATTTTCAAGAAAAATCACAAATGGGCGGGTTTTCTGAATGATTTCGGAAATATGAAAGAAAATTTTCCCCTTTTCTTCGTCAGCGAATCCTTCCTGCAAGCCGACACGGCTAAATGTCTGACACGGGAATCCGGCAAGCAAAACATCATAAGGCGTTTCAGAAACCAGGTTCTTGAATTCTTCGCTTGTAAGATCGTGGTAAGGATCATCACCAAATAGGTGTTGATATGTTTTGCATGCGTATTTATCTATTTCTGAGGACAGCACATTTCGAAATCGGCCGGTCAGTTCAAATCCTCTTCGGATGCCTCCGATTCCGGCACACAAATCACTTGTTCTGTATGGTAGGCGCGGCAGATTTCGAAGTTCGTCCAGTATGGTGGATATGCAGAAATCCATTTCTTTGAGTATTTCATGCCCCCAAAATCTGAGTACTGTCCACCCCTGCTCTTGTAGACGGGTTGTAACTTCCAGATCCCGATGCATATTTCGTTCTATTTTGGGTATCCAAAAATCTCGATTACTTTTTATCTCATTCTGGGCGTTCGCCCAATCGTACCCATGCCAAAAGTCTCCGTCACAAAAAACGGCAATTTTTCTGGCGATAAACGCAATGTCCGGTTTCCCGAAAATCGTTTTGTTATTTCTTGTATAGGTCGTTACTCCGTTGCGTATTAATTCCTCGCAAAGTAACTTTTCAAGAGCGGTATCACTATTACGCACTCGGCTCATGTTATAGTGTATTTGCTCCTTGCTCTTTTTTCGAGCCATTGCTTCTCTCACTCCAAATTTGAAACTTGCGGCCAAGTAATTGATTCGGTAAAGATGTATTATTCACAAGCGAAACAGTGTCCACACATTCCGATTCCGGCCAAATAAACGGGAGGCTATTTCTCCTTTACATATTCCACAATGTCCCCGAAATCCGTATCCAGTGTACCGCAGATTTTTTCCAGTACGCCCATTGTGACCGGTTCGTCACGCCGTAGCTTGGTCATTGTGTTCGGAGCCAATCCAGCTGCTTTGCGCAAATCCGCTTTACTCATTTTCTTATCAATCAACAGCTTCCAAAGCCGGTTATAGGAAACGGCCATTCTGTGTCCTCCTAAATTTAGCGCAGTCTATATTGGAAATTATATCATGTTGCGTCACATTTTGCAAGAGAGTGTCGCACGGTTGTGCGAAAGTCGTTCAAGAAAGAGCCATTGGAGCAATCATTATATGCAGGGATCTGGAGCCGGACGGATTCCGTGCGTTTAGTCCAACCGTGTATCTACCTGCTTCTTTCGGTAGTAATAATCGCTTGCCTTGCGGCTGTTGCGGATACTTTGGCATTGGACGGTCCCGCAGTATTTTTGGCGGTTTCCGTGCTTGATGAACGCCCTGCCGCAGGCAGCGCAAAAGGCGATGTTTGTTTTGCCGCCATAGTCTCCGATGGCACCAGCATTGACGGCCGCAAAACGTCCCAATGCGTAATAGGCGGCGTCTACGACGGAGCGCACCACGGGCTGCAGCGTGATCTGCCGACTGCTTTTGTCAAATTCCAAGCCGAGCGCAAGTTTCGGCAGTTTTTCCGCAAAGCGTTCTATGACACACATACGACTTTCTGTACCGGCCCGATACCACTGCCGCATAATATCATCCTCTTCCGACACTCGAAGATTTTCGCAGAAGCGCTGTGCCTGTGAAATGTTGCCATCCAACAGGCTCCGGATCGCAAAGACCGTCATGGTGTTGGTGTAGAGTTGCTTCAAGTCGGTCACTGTGTCCTCGACACAAACCTGGTAAAACTCCAACGCATTTACCATCACATCCCAGAACGAATCCGTATCATGACCGCTAATTTGACGGTTATCCACATCGCTTCCATATAAATAGTACATATGGATATTTTCCATACTCCACCGAATCAAAATCTGCGCACATTCCTCCAATGGTTTCTCTCGCAGTTCCTGGTAAAGATTGCACAGGTCGATCAGCAGTTCCTGCCCGGAGGGGTAACCGTCAAACACTTTTGGCGGGCAACCCATCTCGTATTCCGCATAAATCATAAGTTTCCCGCCCTCTGTTCCGATCCTGTATGAACGGAACCGGAGGGTGTGTTTTTTTATGTCTCCGATACCGCCGATCTCATAATCCGTCAGCTCCTGTTTCAAATCCATATCACAACACTCCCATATTACCGAAAGTCTTACCGTTAGAACATCGAACGCTTCCGCTATTCTTACCGATAGAACGAAGAATTACGGTTCTATTATATGCGATAATACAGCCAAACACAAGAGAAAGGAGCGAAATACATGAAGACGAGTTCCAATAAGTCCGTATTCAACCTCCAAGAGGCTGCGGCTTACCTGGGGATCAGCGTCCCAACCTTGGTGCGGCTGCTGGGGAGCGGGGTCATCCCGCACCGCCGTGTGGGGCAGCGGTGGCTGATCGCCCGGGTCGCACTGGATGATTGGTTGAACAAGAAGAACTGAGAAAGGAGTGATCGCCATGACCGAAATAAAGCCAATCGTCGTATATACGGCAGACTGCATCGGCAACGCAGCCAACTGCCAATATCCCAACGAAGTTAAAATCACGGACGAAGTCTCCGCAAAGCAGGCTTTTTCCACGGATATGGTCTGCGCCCGGTACAAAAACAACTACCGCAGCACCGCGAATTTTGAGGTTGCCAATGCACTGCCAGGAGACTGTGACAATGACCACTCCGAGATAGCGTCAGAGTGGATCACCCCGGAGGACATTGCGGATCTTTTTGCCGATGTTCCCTATGTACTGCACTACAGCCGCCACCACATGAAGAGCAAAGGCGAAAAAAGTGCCCGACCACGGTTCCATGTCGTTTTTCTCATCGGCCCCGAACGGGATGCGGAGCGTTATGCGGACTTGAAGCAGCGTCTGCTGGCGGCATTTCCATTTTTCGATGCCAATGCCACGGATGCCGCACGGTTTCTGTTTGGCACGGAAAATCCGAAGGTCATCTACCATCCCGGTACAATTTCGTTGAATGCGTTTCTGGATGACCGGGAAAATGAACAGGCTTTTGCAGACCTTGGGCACACCATTCCCGAAGGCAGCCGCAACAGCACCATGTCGCAAATCGGTGCCAAAATCATCAAGCGGTACGGCGATACGCCGGAGGCAAAGAACCTGTTCCTGCAAGCCGCCGAGCAATGCACCCCGCCGCTGGACGAGCAGGAACTGGAGCGCATCTGGGCGGGGAAACAGCGGCTCTATGCCAAGATCCGCAAGCAGGTTGGGTACATCCCGCCGGATGCCTATAACGGTGAAGTGCCTGTTACCTGGGACACGCCTATTCCCTTTGACGAATACGACCTTCCCGCATTTCCCATGGACGCCTTGCCGGAGGTTATCCGGCGCTATGTGTTGGCGGTGGCGGAATCCACGCAGACTCCCGTGGACATGGCGGCGGTGGAGGCGTTGGGCATCGTGTCCCTGTGCTGTCAGGGGAAGTACTTTATCCGGGGCAATGCGGATTGGGCGGAACCTCTCAACACCTATATGGTTGTCATCCTTCCTCCTGCAGAGCGGAAATCCTCGGTGCTGTCCATGATGATCCGCCCGGTGGAAGAATATGAAAAAGAGGAAAATTCCCGTCGCAACGCCGAGATCGTAGAAAGCCGGATGATTCAGGACAAGCTGGAAAAAGAAAAACGCAGCCTGGTGGAACGGGCTTCCAAGGGTAAAGCCACCGAGGAGGAAGTTCGCGCCAAGGCTGCGGAGCTTGCCAAATTTGAGCCTGCCAAACCGCTGCGGCTGTTTGTGGATGATGTAACCTCCGAAAAGCTGACCTCCGTTCTGGCAGAAAACAAAGGACGCGCGGCGGTAGTCTCCGCAGAGGGCGGCATTTTCAGTATCATGAACGGTCTGTACAACCGCAATGTGAACATTGACGTCTTCCTCAAGGGGCACAGCGGCGATACCATCCGGGTCGACCGTGTGGGCAGAGCCAGTGAGAGCATTATTCATCCGGCGCTGACCATGGTACTGGCGGTACAGCCCGAGGTGCTGAACGGTCTGATGAGCAACAACACCTTTCGTGGCCGTGGTCTTACCGCCCGATTCCTGTACTCCATGCCGAAGTCCACCGTGGGCAGGCGCTCCTTTTCTGCAGAGCCAATCCCGGAGGGGGTGAAATCCCGATACCGGGATCTGGTCGAAACCATTCTCTCCGGTAACAACGAGCAGGAACCGATCAGTCTGGATGACGAAGCTGCGGAGGTATTGGAAGGTCTGTTCAACGAGGTGGAGGTCCGGTTGAAGGACGATCTGGCAGAGATTCAGGACTGGGCAGGCAAATTCGTGGGAGCCGTCCTGCGAATCGGCGGCATTCTCCATGTCATGAAATACCCCAAAGACTCCATGTTCGACCCCGTGGACCGGGAAACCATGGAGAATGCGGTTTCCATTGGTCGTTACTTTCTGGAACACGCCAAAGCCGCCTATTCCCTCATGGGTGCCGACGCAGTCAACAAAAACGCCCGGCTTTTCCTCGCTGCCGTCAAGCGGAAGCGGTTGGCGGAGTTTTCCCGCCGAGATGCCATGCGGCTGTACCGGGGCTGCAAGACCGTGGAAAGCCTGCAGCCGGTGCTGGACCGACTGTGCGAATACGGGTACCTCGCCGTCAAGCTGGTGCCGCCCTCCTATGGGTCGGGAAGAAAGTCCTCGGATACTTATCTGGTCAATCCGGCGGTGTGGGAGTGCGCCGATGGGGAGGGGCGGTCATAATCTCCGGGGGATTTCCGTTCGGGCAACGGCCCGGGGTCTTACGCACAAAAACAGCAAATTCAAAAGGGTTATTACCCCACAAATCAAATCCGGGAGGTTTCTCATATGACCAAGCAGGAAATCGAGACACTGAATCTCATGCGCAGTCATGGCAAGAGTGCCGCAGACATTGCGATCGCCCTTGGGCTTTCCGTCAATACCGTCCGCTCCTACATCCGCCGCCACCCGCCGAAGGATGCGGTACAGGTTGGGTGCCGCCGATGCGGAAAGCCGGTCATGCAAGTAAAGGGCAGAAAAGCGAAATACTTCTGCTCCGACAGGTGCCGGAACGCTTGGTGGAATGCCCACCCGGAAAAGGTGCAGCGGAAAGCATACTACCGTCTGACCTGCCAATTCTGCGGAAAGGAGTTTGTCAGCTATGGAAACAAAAACCGCAAATACTGTTCCCGCCTCTGCTATGCTGACGCAAGAAGATCTCGTTCTGTACCGGATCCTCTGCGCAGCGATGGATAACCTCTGCCGTACGGGAGATGTAGACACGCTAACCCGTGACCGTGCCAACGCCGTTCTCGCCATGAAAACCGGTCTGAAACAAACCAGTATATTTCTCTGAAGTTTGTCGGGATATGGACTTGCTATATCCTCCGAACCGAGCAATATATGTAGCTGACGATACTTGATACAAGAGCGAAGGAGGATACCATGTCAAGAACCGTAGAGAAAATTCAATTTGCACCGCAGATGCCCAAAGCCCTCCGGGTGGCGGCATATGCCAGAGTGTCCAGCGGAAAAGATGCCATGCTGCACTCTCTGGCAGCGCAGGTAGATTATTACAGCACCTACATCCGCCACCACCCCGGCTGGGAATATGTTGGGGTCTACGCCGACGAAGCCAAAACCGGCACCAAGGACAGCCGTGAGAACTTTCAGCGGATGCTTGCCGACTGCCGCGCAGGGAGAATTAACCACATCATCACCAAATCTATCTCCCGCTTTTCCCGAAATACCGTGACACTTCTGGAAACGGTGCGGGAACTGAAAGAACTGGGCATCAGCGTTTATTTTGAAGAGCAATCCATCGATACCGCCACCGCCGATGGCGAACTGATGCTTTCCGTTCTGGCAAGCTATGCCCAAGAGGAAAGCCTTTCCGCCAGCGAGAATCAGAAATGGCGGGTCAAACGAAACTTCGAGGCGGGAATCCCCTGGCGCTTCTTCTTATTGGGCTACCGCCGGGAGGGGGATAAGCTGGTCGTTGTCCCGGAAGAAGCCGAGATCGTCAGAAGCATTTTTGCCGATTACCTCACCGGGAAGGGCGTCACCGCCATCACCAGGCGGCTGAACGAAAGCGGCTATGTTACACAAAACGGCTGCATATTCCACAAGAGTGCTGTGGAGCGCATTCTTCGCAACTATACTTACACCGGGAATCTTCTCCTCCAGACAAAATTCCGGGAAAACCACCTGACGAAAGTTACCCGAAAAAACTGCGGGGAACTGCCCCGCTACCATGCAGCGGACACCCATGAAGCTATCATTTCGCCGGAAACCTTTAAAGCCGTTCAAGCGGAAATCCAACGGAGAAAAGAAAAGTATGCCCCCGGCAAGCCACAGAAAGTATCCCCCTTTTCGGGGCGGATCACCTGCGCCAACTGCGGCAAACACTACCGCCGCAAGACCACCGCCACAGGGCCGGTCTGGATCTGCTCCACCTACAATTCCTACGGCAAAGCCCACTGCCCTTCCAAGGCAATCCCGGAGGAGAAGTTGATGCAGGCTGCCGCTCAGGTGGGGCGCATGGGCAAAATAACGGCGATCACAGCCCACAACAACAATCTTCTGGAGTTCACCCTCAAGGATGGAACCAACGCCGTGAAGCGGTGGCAGGACCGCTCCCGCGCCGAGAGTTGGACACCGGAAATGCGCATCGCCGCCGGAGAGAAAACACGGGAAAGGAGTCAGCGCCATGCCGAAAGCTAAAAACGTCACCGTCATCCCCGCCACACTGAATATCCATACCAAAACACCCACCGCAGAGCGGGTTCGCCGCCGGGTAGCCGCCTATGCCCGAGTTTCCACGGACAGCGAGGAACAGCTTACCTCCTACGAAGCACAGGTGGACTATTACACAAAATTCATTCAAGAGAATCCGGACTGGGATTTTGTTGAGGTCTACACGGACGAGGGCATCAGTGCCGTCAACACCAAGCACCGGGACGGCTTCAATCGTATGATCCGGGATGCCCTTGCCGGGAAGATCGACCTTATCGTCACCAAGTCCGTCAGCCGCTTTGCCCGTAACACCGTGGACAGCCTGACCACCATCCGCAGACTGAAAGAAGCCGGCTGCGAATGCTTCTTCCAGAAAGAAAATATCATGACCTTCGACTCCAAAGGGGAACTGCTCATCACCATCATGTCGAGCCTTGCGCAGGAAGAGAGCCGCAGTATCTCCGAAAATGTCACATGGGGACAGCGGAAGCGGTTCTCCGACGGCAAGGTCAGCATTCCCTACGGACAGTTCCTCGGTTACCGCAAAGGTGCCGACGGACTGCCGGAGATCGTGCCGGAGGAAGCGGAGGTCGTCCGGCGCATCTACCGGGAGTTGCTCCAAGGGAAATCCACCAACGCCATTGCCGCCATGCTGACGGAGGAGGGGATTTCCACTCCTGGCAAGAAAACCGTGTGGCAGCGGGCCACCGTGGAGAGCATTCTCCGGAACGTGAAGTACAAAGGCTCTGCGCTACTGCAAAAATCCTTCACGGTAGATTTTCTCACCAAGAAAACCAAGATCAATGAGGGAGAGGTTCCCCAGTATTATGTGGAAGACAGCCACCCGGCCATCATCGAACCGTGGGAGTGGGAGAAGGTGCAATCGGAGCTGGAACGGCGCAAAAACAGCCGCACCCGGCACCGCCAGACCAGTCCCTTTTCCGGGAAGATCTTCTGTGCCGACTGCGGCGAAATTTTCGGGTCAAAAACCTGGCACTCCACAGACCGCTATCGGCGAATCGTCTGGCAGTGCAACGGGAAATTCAAAAGGGAGCACAAATGCGAAACGCCCCATCTGACCGAGGAACGCCTGAAGGAACTGTTTCTTGCCGCCCTTGGAGAGTACTTATCCGACCGGAACGCCGCCATCGACCAACTCCGCTGCGCTCAGCGGACGCTCACGGACACGGATTTCATTGACGCAGACATTCAGGCATTGGAGGAGGAGCTGACCGGCGTCACTGGGATGCTGCGGCTGTGCATCGAGGAAAACGCCGCCAACACCACGACGGAAGAAACCTACCGTACCACCCACGCCGATCTGTGCCGCCGCTTTGAGGAAACCGAAGCCAAGCTGGCAGCACTGCACAAGCAGCGGGACAGAATGAAAGCCGATGCCATTGCCATCGGCGGTATGATGTTCGATTTGGGAGAACTGACCGCCCTGCCGCTGACCTTCGACGAAAAGCTCTGGAACGGCACCGTTGACCATGTCACCGTCCACGCCAATGAGCGGGTGGTGTTTCGGTTCAAGGATGGGAAGGAAATCGTAACGAGGCTTTGACAAGTTGCAAAATACGAACCGGGACAGCAAAGATGATTTTGCTGTCCCGGTTCTGTCATTTTTATTTGTCCATTTTACCCCAAGGATGCAGACGGAATGACTATCATTGGCACACTCGTCGACAACCTGCAGGTTATTGGTAAATCAAGCGCCTATTGGTTTTCGTGATTAAGTTTCATATCAATATACTCATTGTTGTTGCGTGGCATTTTATCATCTTCAAACTCGCCAATGTAAGTTACATCGTGGTACTTCTGCCCATCGTACTCATATCCCGTATAGGGATAGCCATCCTTTGTCGTGCCCTGATATGGTTGGAATTGAGCCTTGGCCTCATCTTTCGTATAGTGAGAAGAGTCAAACCAGACTCCTTCCTGCTCCTTGCTCCATCCCATCTTCGTGGCTCTAAACACATGTCTCATGGAAAATTCTCCTTACTTATTCTGATAATTACGGTAGTCCTCGTGGGACTCGTAAATGTTATCTGCGGAAATACTGTTCTTGTGACCGCACTCTGTGCAACGCCAAATATAATGGTGATCATCAAATCCACTCTGAATATTTAGATTTGCTCCGCAACGATCACACCACCAAGCAACATCAGGAAACCTCTCAGCCATAATAAGGTACTCCTTCCCAATCTTCTTAAAAAATGAGTTGTCCGTCTTGCCTACTACGCCTCTTTTCGATAACTCTCCAGCTTAATGACTCGTGGTGAGTCTCCTTCCAAATCACTGGAGAACTGATCCTCGGCAGAAGCCCGAGGAGTTTGTTCACCACTTTTCCTTCTTTTACATCTTTCACGCCACTCATCCCATTTTCCCACAACACAGGGGTAAATCTTTTCGTGTGTAAATCGTTTGATTTCTGGAAGAGCAACTTGGATAACAAAGAAACTTGCAGCGGCTATAATTAGCTGAGTTCCAGCGTTTTGCAGCTGCTCTCTTCTCTCATCAATTGGTTCGTAGGACGGTTGATCTGGATAGAAACTGCCATTCGGCGAGCGGAGACCGTTGTTATCTACGGCTTCACCACTTATAAGCGCATCATAGGATCTGTCAGAAAAATTCGCATACATTTTCGGCATAAACATTTTCCTCCATTCATAACACTACCTGCTTTTACTTCCGGTTTCAGTGCAAACTGCCGCACACAGAACCAACTCCGCAGAAATTCCGAGTTCCTCAGCAATCTCCGGATGTTTCAAAATTGCTTCTGCTATCCGTATCGCCAGAATCCGTTCACGCACACTCATTTTCATCTCCTCCTTCTGTCGTGCTCTGCGATTACATCTATATAATACAGATTCCGTACCAAGAAAAACATGACGGGTCCTGCAAAATAAGCATCCTATATTATGCAAATAGCGAAAAATAGCAGCGCTCCTCAAATCAGAAGCGCTGATATGTCTTATTTGCTCGTCAGGTCACTATACCGTTTCATATCGATTTTGCCGTCTGCTATCATTTGCTCCGCCCAAAGCTGGAGCGTTTCCACCGCAACAGACATTTTTTCCAACTCTCTTTGTATCCGTATGAAATCCGGCAACTCGTCATTGTCGATCATCCCATCGGCAGAAATGTCAATCAGACGATCCTTTTCCCGCTGCATGGAGTTGAGCGATGATAGCATTCCGAGAACAATCCGAGACAGATCATTGATTTTTATCTCTGGAACATACTGCCTGCCAATGGGGCACTGTTGTGAGCAGAAATAGTTACACAAAGCCGTTTTTTTATAGCCTTTTGCCATCTCCAGCACTTCTTCCGGGTGCGGCAAATATGAATCACCCTCAATGCGAACCAGTCTTTCCGGAGAAATGGTTTCCATCAGCTCACTGGCTGCCTCACGGGAAAGTACAAGTTCTTCTCTGGTAGTCTGATATATGTTTTTATTTTCTTTCGTTGAGATACGAGACATGGCAATTCCTCCAGAATGACATTATTAAAATTATACTGCACTCGATGCAAAAAATCCAGTATTTATATAAGAAGCAGGACCAAATCAGTAAGAATGATACCGGCTCGGTTCTGTCCTTTTTGTCCCTTTTGTCCCGTGGAAATCAGTGAAAAACCGTCCGCAGCCAGGGATGCACCCGGCCATGGACGGTTCTATGTATATAGAAAGTAATCATTTATCGTTTATATCTTATAACGATTGCAATTCCTGCAAAGCCATGCTTTGGAGAACAACCGGCTGCGGCGATGGGGCGGTGCAGCCGGTCAAAGCCGAAAATGATCGGAAAACACCCATTTTCATGCGGTAAGCACCTAAAACAAGAGGAAAATAAAAAATTACCGTTGTTGATATGGTATCAACAACGGTAACGGATTTGGTTGCGGAGACAGGACTTTAACCTGAGACCTCCGGGTCATGAGCCCGACAAGCTACCAACTGCTCCACTCCGCAATATAAAACAACAGCAAGCAAACCGTCTAACAATTGTCTAACACCATTATTATTTAGCAATTTTTCGCACCACGCGAACCATTTATTAATTGCGTTATATAGGTAAAATCACGGTTCTACACTGCATGGAATCGAATGACACTGTTTGATATTCGCGTCACAACCACTGTTAACCGCAGGGTCGTTGGTTCGAGTCCAACAGGGGGAGCCATGAAAAAAGCACTTGCAAATGCAAGTGCTTTTTTCAATTAAGCGCACCTTCGGTGCATGAAAAATGAAGTCGCTTCGCTAATGAAGTGCGTTTAACCGCATAAAAAACAAGAGGTGCGCTTTACTTCATGTGAGCATAGCGAGCACTTCATTACAACGAAGTTGTTGCTTCATGTTTGCGGAGTAAACACTTCATTTATTAAAAAATCATTGTACTAAATGAATCTTATTTAATTGACAGAGCAGTAAGGCTAAAATCTTCCTGCTCTTTTTCACTTTACTTGCTGACCCAAACCGTCGACCCTGCCACACACAGCCGCACCGGCTGTTAACTGGTTCGGAGCACCGCGCTGCCTGCGGCAGATGAAGCGGTGCTATGAGCAGGAAGAAACAACGAGCGTTGCGACGCGCTCCTCGTCCTCGGTGGCTCCATATCACTCGCTTTCGCCTTTGGCGAAAACTCATTATTACGCACCTCGTCCTCTCCCCCAAAAAATGTGAGCATTTTGGGGTACCCCATGCAAGGCGACTATGTTTTTGACCGTACGCATCGTTGGTTCGAGTCCAACATGGGGCAAAAATAAAAAATCCTGTCGAAAGACGGGATTTTTGTTTTGTATTATTCAATATTTATCATTCGTTAAATGCGCATGATTCCAATGAAATGCACCTTTCAGACATTTTTGAAAAATTTGTTTTGAATAAAGCACAGTTAAATATTTTAATGAGTAGAGTGTGACGCCTTCTCGGCTATGTGTGCCTTTAGAACAATATTTATATATTGAGATAACGAACGATCGTCATCCTCTGCAAAAATTCGTAATGCTTCCAAAATATCACTGTCAATGGTTATGCTTATTTTTTCTTTTAATGGTTTCAAAACTATCACCTCTAAAATAATTATACGCTAAAATCTTATTTACTATTGACAAGTAGGATAAAGTAGGATAAAATGATACCGTCAGTTGTCAACAAAAAATACTGAGAGGTGATTTGAAATGAAGTATTGTTCAAAGTGTGGAAAGGAAATTATGGACGAAGCCGTGATTTGTCCCGGATGTGGCTGTGCGCAAGAAAACAATGTGCCGGGAAATAATGCTCCGCAAATTAAGACGGCTTTAAGTAATCTTGGAAGAGAAGCTTCAAGTAACTTTGGATGGTCAGTTTTGGGCTTTTTTATTCCTATTGTGGGACTTATTCTTTATTTAGTGTGGAAGGAGACAAGCCCTTCAAAGGCTAAAGCTGCCGGTTATGGTGCGTTGAGTGGATTCCTTTTATCATTATGTGTCTCAGTGATTGCCGGAGTGATTGCCGGTATATCCGTTTTTATAGAGGCTGTCCTTTAAGTTAGTGAATGACATATTACCTGCATACTCCATAAATCCCTGTCTGATATCGCAGCATTGCATCTGCTTGACGGAAGATTCTATGTCTGAAGCGTACACGCTTTTTATCGGTGCACGAAAAATGAAGGCGCTTCGCTAATGAAGTGCGATAAACCGCATGAAAAGCAAAGTGTGCGCACTTCCTACGAGCATAGCGAGCACTTCATAATGCTGTTGTATTGAATAACCGAGCAATAAGATGTAAATCTGACGGCTTTTTTACTCATTCGCTCTTGATTTTTCACTAAAACCGTGAAAAAAACTCTCTGTTCATGATATTGAATCGAAGGGCTTAATATGCAATAATATATTCAGAAAGAGGCGCCGCTTTCAATCATTGAAAGAGAGGTTCTGCTATGAAACTGAATATAGGCGAAACGATAAAAAGAATGAGGAAAGAAAAAGAGATCACGCAGGAGGAGTTTGCACAGGTTCTCGGTGTGTCGTGTCAATCCGTGTCGCGCTGGGAAAATGGTTTATGTTATCCTGATATTGAGCTTGTGCCTACCATCGCATCATTTTTTGATGTTTCCACCGATAAGCTCATGGGTGTCGATGAAATAACCGAAATGGAAAATGTAGAAAAATATCTTGAACGCTTTCAGCTTTCCATAAGCAGGGGTGAGATAGATAAGTGCATTGCTGTTGCCCGTGAGGGGGTCGGGGAATATCCGAATAATTACATTCTGCTTGATAAACTGATGTATGCTCTTTTTGTCGCGGGTGATGATGACGGTAACATTCCGGAATGGAAAGAAAATATGGAAAGGTATGATTCTGAAATCACTGCTCTGGGTGAAAGAATTATGAAATATTGCCCCGATCAAAGCATACGGCTTGCGGCAACCGCGAGACTTGCGTTTAACCATTGTCTGCATGGGAGAAAAGAAATCGGCAGAAAAATTTATGAAACACTGCCTTCGATGGAAAACTGCCGTGAATTGCAGATATGGTGGACACTAAAAAAAGAAGAAAAGTTGCCCTTTTTGCGCAACGCGATTATGAAAAGCTATGAAAATCTGCAAACATTTATTTGGCTTTTAGCGGATGCGGATGTGGTTGATAACGAAACAGAGCTTATTGTGTTGAAAAAAGTGTTTGAATTGGAGAAGCTTATCCTTGACGGCAACAGACCAAACAATAATTGGGGTGTTGCGTGGCTTGATTTTGATATTGCCAAAAGATATGCGCTTTTGAAGGATTGCGATAATATGTATAAGCACCTGCATTTAGCCGTTAATGAAGCGAAGGCTTTTGATAATCGCCCCGACGAGCAGAGATACAGCGCGGTATTAGTCGGCGAAATAATCGAGCGAAAAACAGATTTCGAGACTGCCGACACAAGAACTCTTTGCGAAATACTTAGAGATAAATGGATACTGCATGATGAGTTTGATTCGGTGCGCGATACCGATAAATTTAAAGCAATTATAAAAGAACTCGGCGAATAAAATTTCAGAACGCAAAAATACAAAGCGGCATCACACGCGAATGGCGTGCGGTGCCGCAATCTTTAATTTGAATGTATTTGAGTTTAACGATGTCGCAGGTTGCGGATTTCCGACCCCTTCGCCCCCAATAGCAGTAAGATGTCAGTCCTATTGTTTAAATTGTTGTTTTGGTGGAATACGAAGCAATCCGGCAATGTAGTCGGTGCTGTATCCGGTTACGGCTGACAAATGCTGCAATGCCGCCGCAGTATCTATTGGTGCTGTATTTGCAGTCACAGTATGGTCTAACAGTGTATCTATGCTGATATTAAGATAGTCGCATATACGCGCGATAGTGTAATATATGATGGTGCTTTACCGTGCGACATATGCGACATCATATTACTACCGATGCTTAATTCTTGTAACATAGTTTTTAATGTGGCATTTTGCTGCATGCACTCTTTCTTATCTTATTCGCAATAACAGCAGGTTCATAGCTGCTAATATCGTGTAGGTTATCATTCTTTTCCTTTTCCATAGCAAAAATTTCCATAATACTATATAGCCCAAATCAATTTCCTGCTTCGACAGTTCAAATTTACAGTTAAATACTCTTATTTTTCCTGCTGCGTATAACAAGAACAATGATAACGGCGATTGCAGCCGCAAGCCCGACTCCTATCAGGCTAAAAATGAGCGTCGAATGCTCGCTTGTTCTGATTTTGTCTATCAATTCGGAGATACCGCCGACAATTAAAATTACGGCAAGCCACACAGTCCAACGAAAACAGACGCTTCTTTTTCTTCTTTTTTCAGCTTTCTCGGCAGCCGGTTCATCTCCGAAAACAGGCTCATTCCAAAATGATTTTAATGACATTTTCTAAGCTCCTTTGCAGCATCATTCCTCCACATACCAATACGACCGCATACCGGACATATAGATTTTTCCGTTTTTCGGCACTTGGCGCAGGGCGTTGAACACATTATAGTAGTCGCCCGCGCCCATGCTCGTGCAGAGCATACCGAACAGGGTCAGCGTTTTGAGCTGCGGGAATATCATGCCGAGGGCGTAGGGGATAATGCCGAAAACTATGTTCGGAAGCATGGACATAAATATGAACCTGCCCTTGCTCATCGGCTCCGTGCCGACAACAAACAGCATACCCTGCTTGAAATTAGTGTAGAGATACACATCATTTTTGAAGCAGACGGCGTGGAGCAGCTCGTGCGGAAACAGGATGAGCAGAGAGCCGAGCAGGGCTGTGCCCCAGGCTATTACAGATGATTTTCCGCGCGTGATATCCGGCAGCCTTAAATACGCCGCGACGGCGAGAACGGCAAAAATCACGAAAGAGACGGCGTTTGCGATAACAGCCAGCTTTTTCATGCTGTCCGCCTCTTTGAACTCCGTTGCGCCGGGCTTGTGCTCCGCCTGCGGCAGAGTGTTCGGGTCGAGATTGAATTTTCCCATGTAGTGAAGCTTCATGTCAGTCGCCCTTTCGCAATTTTTCAATTGTTTCTTTTATTTTTTTCGGCGCCTCGGCGGGGTCGTCAATATCCCTAACCGCTCTTTCCATCGGACACATACCGTTTTTTTGGCGGTTGACTATATATTCGACCTCTTCGCCGCAGGAATATTTTATCCCGTGCTCGTCAAAGAGCGCTTTTGCTCCTCGGCTCATAACCGCGGCATATATTTCGCTTATTCCGAGCAGAACGAACAGCATTGCCGCTGCCTTGCCGACAGCCTTGTCCGCCGCCGAATATCCGCGAATATCCGCGCCGCCGTCAAGAAGTTCCATGAGCGGCGCAACTCCGCGCTTTTGGCTTATATGTATGCTGTTGCCCTTGCAGACTACGCAGGTGCAGCCCTCGCTTATCAAAATCTGCTTCGCTCTTTCAATATCGGTCATATTTTCACCGCCCATTATTTCCCTGTTTTAAATATTATACTATAACAGCGTCCGCTTTTTCAATCGGCAATGGACAAAAAGTTAGGGCTGTGTTATTATAGTAAAAACGCTTTCGGAGGGAACGTATGGAGACAAAGTATATTTTTCTTGATATAGACGGGACGCTTGTCGACTTTCAGGGCAAGCTCGCGGATTCGGCGCTCGAGGCGCTGAAGGCCGCCAAGGCTAACGGACACAAGCTCTTTGTCTGCACGGGCAGACAGCGCTCGCAGATTTATCCGTGGCTGCTCGAAAAGATAACCTTTGACGGAGCGGTCTGCTCGTCGGGAGCATATGTTATGGCGGACGGCGAGTGCATAGCACGACACTGCTTCTCAAAGGAGTACATGACCTTTCTCGCCCGATATTTCACCTCCCTGCACGCGCCCTACTGCGTGCAGACCGAGCATACGCTCATGCTCGAAAAGTGGTGCGCGGACGCGATAGTTGCGCACTATCTCGCCGACGGCATCGACCGCGGCAAAATAAACTCGCTCTTCGGCATGACTACGGTAGTAGAGAGTGCGTCCGAGCTGACTTTCGCCGAAAAGCTCATATATTACGGAGCGCCCAAGGGACTCGGAGAGGTTGCCGCCGACCTCGGGGAGCGCTTCGGCGTCGTGCGCTACAGCTTCGGCAACATGGGCGACCGCTGCGGCGAGGTTACGGACAGCAGATACACAAAGGCCACCGGTATGGCGGAGATACTGCGCCGCTTCGACGCGCCGAGGAGCGCGACGATAGCCTTCGGCGACGGTGACAACGACCTCGAGATGATGGACTTCGCGGAGTACGGAGTTGCTATGGGCAACGCGACGCCCGCCCTCATAGCGGCGGCGGACACAGTGACGGACGACATAAATTCCGACGGGCTTTATAACGCCTTTAAAAAGCTCGGACTTATATAAAAACAGCGCAGAAGCGGTTATTTACTCCCGTTTCTGCGCATTTTGTATGTTGCTTATTTTCGCTTTCTATGATAATATTTTATTGGCGAAGCAAAGTATGAGGAGGAAAAACAATGCAAAAAGTTAAAAGAACACTGAGCTTTATCTTGTCCCTTGTGATTCTTTTGTGCGCTGCCTGCGTCCCCGCAAATGCGGTCGCCAAGAAGGCGGAGCCGACGGGTATCTACGGCTATATTATGAAGAACGGCTATCCTACGATGTCAACCGAGGATTTCTTCAAGTATGTCAACAGTATCGACAACGCCGTTTACCTGCTCACGGGCTTCCACTTTGTGGCGCAGGATAAGTTCAATGTGGTGCTCGACGATAAGCTTGACGCCCTGTGCTCGAGCGTCGCCAGAGCCTCGGGACTCGATGCCGCGCTGATAATGAAGAGTATGCCGGAATTCAACGGCCTCGCCGTCAAGGTCAGCGAAAAATATCATATCAATGTGCCCGAGCTTCAAAAGAAGCTCAACGAGCTATCCGAAAAATACGCAAAGGAGGGCAATTCCGCTCTCTCGCTCATTTTCCGTGCTGCTGCGGTCTATTTCGGAATAATCGACGAGGCATATCTCTACTGCGTACCCGTAAAGGATTTGGAGGACACATATGAGATATATTGCCGCGTGACTTACCGCGACGGCAGGACGGAGGAGCTGCCCTCGGGCACGTATTATAACATAAAGACCCAGATGCTCTACGGCAAGGACGACAACGGAATGGTCGGCATAGGCTATGATTTCGACGTCGGAAAGGCCATGGTCATAACGCCTGTCCATGTCTGGATGCGAAACTTCGGCTTTACCGTGGCATATGATATTTTCTGCTATATCACTCCGCTGTTCAACTATCAGACCGCGCGCATTAAGTTTAACTACGCCGGCAGCGAGTGGATGATTCAGCTCTGGAAGGGCAGATATGTCATAACAAACGGCGCGGAAATAGGCATATACAAGCGTGAGCCCGGGTCAAAGGGAACGTTTTATAACTGCGTGGGCGATGAGGATATGCTGCTCATGTCGCTCGACCTCTTCCACGGAGACGACCTGCTCGTCCACCGCGACCCGATGTATCACTGGTGGCTGACGGGCTTCACCGTCAGCAAGACGGTGTATCTGCCGCAGAGCCTGACCCTGACCGGAAGCATCACGTTTAAAGATGCGGAGATGACGCGCGTATTCTGCGAGGGAATAGAAAACAGAAACTTCCATGATATAAGCTATCAAAAGAACGGAATCACCGTGACATTTGAATGGTAAAAGCAAGAGGGGCTGCGCTCAACGCGGCCCCTCATCTGTTTTCAGTTGTCCTCGTCGAAATGGTCGAGCTCGTTTTCGCTTTCAAGCTCATCGCCGATACCGTCGAAGATGCTCAACTCCTGCTCGAGCCTCTCGCGGAACTCGACGAAAACCTCGTCGTATTCGGGCTCGTTGCCGGTCACATAGGTGTATTCGTCGGCGTCCTCGTCGTATTCTATCTTCATCACGGCGAACTGCATATCGCCCGATTCGATATTTTCGACGGGCAGGAGAATAACATAGTTCTCGCCCTTGTGCTCAACGATATCGACAACCGACATATCGACCTCGTTGCCGTCCTCGTCAACGAGAGTGACGTAGCTGTCCTCGGCGCAGGCTTCTTCCTCGCTCTCGGGATAAAAATCAAGAATGTTGTTGTCCTCAGCCATAGCTTACTCCTTTACACATTGAATCTGAACAGCACGACATCGCCGTCGTTCATTACATACTCCTTGCCCTCGCTGCGGACAAGGCCTTTTTCTTTTGCGGCGGTCAGCGAGCCGCAGGCAATGAGATCCTCAAAGCTTATAACCTCGGCGCGGATGAAGCCGCGCTCAAAGTCGGAGTGAATTTTTCCGGCCGCCTGAGGAGCCTTAGTGCCGCGGGTTATCGTCCAGGCTCTGACCTCGGGCTTGCCGGCGGTCAGGTAGGATATAAGGCCGAGCAGGTGATAGCTGCGCTGAACGAGCAGGTCGAGTCCGCCCTTCTCGATTCCGAGATCGGTCAGGAACATCTCGCGCTCCTCTTTTTCGAGCGAGGCTATCTCCGCCTCAAGCTCTGCACAGATGGGCAGGACCTCCGAGCCCTCTGCGGCGGCTATCTCCTTGACCGCGAGATAGTGGCGGTTTGTATCAATATTATTGGCAAAATCGTTTTCACTCATGTTGCAGGCGTAGATGACGGGCTTTGCGGTGAGCAGAGCTATCTGCGCCAAAAATTCGCGCTCGTTCTCGTCGCACTCGACGCTTCTTGCGGGCACCTCGCTCTCAAGCTCGCTCTTGAGCCTCTTGAGAAACTCAAGCTCCGCCGCAGCGGATTTGTCGTTTCTCGCCTGCTTTGCGACTCTGTCTATCCTGCGCTCGACCATCTCAAGGTCGGAGAGGATGAGCTCGAGATTGATAGTCTCGATATCCCTCTTCGGGTCGATAGTCGCGTCGACATGAACTATATCGTCATCCTCAAAGCAGCGAACCACATGTACTATCGCATCGACTTCTCTTATGTGCGAGAGGAACTTGTTGCCGAGACCCTCGCCCTTGGATGCGCCGCGCACAAGACCGGCTATGTCAACGAACTCGATTGTCGCGGGGGTTATCTTGTCCGGATTGTACATTTCTGCGAGCTTGTCAAGGCGCTCGTCCGGCACGGCAACTACGCCGACATTCGGCTCGATGGTGCAGAACGCATAGTTTGCGGACTGCGCGCCCGCATTGGTAATGGCGTTGAAAAGCGTGCTCTTGCCGACATTCGGCAGACCTACTATTCCTAATTTCATTTCAAATGACATCCTTTAAACTTATATTCATTTAATTATAACCTTTAGCGGTCAAAAAAACAACCGCAACCGCGCTTTTATCAATAAAAAATTGCAAAATCTCCGCCCATGGTGTACAATAATCCCATAAGAAACTACCGGAGGCAGATGCTTTGGAACTTTCTCGCTTTTCAAGAGGTGAAATGCTGATAGGCAAGGAGGCGGCGGAGAAGCTCGCCCGCTGTCACGTTGCGGTGTTCGGGCTCGGCGGCGTCGGCTCGTATACTGCGGAGGCGCTTGCCCGCGCGGGCGTAGGGGAGCTGACCGTTGTTGACAACGACGAGATATCAATTACAAATATCAACCGCCAGCTTTACGCGCTGACCTCGACCGTCGGCATGAAAAAAACTCAAGTCGCAGCCGAAAGAATAAAGGATATAAACCCCGAATGCAAGGTGAATATCATTGACGGGTTCTATCTCGAAGAAAATTCGGCGGACTTCTTCGAGGGCGGCTATGACTATATCGCCGACGCCGTAGACACCGTTCAGGCGAAGATGTCCCTGGCGGCAGAGTCGCAGAGGCGTGGAATACCGCTGATATCGTGCATGGGCACGGGCAACAAGCTCGACCCGACTCTCTTTAGGGTCTCCGATATCTCAAAAACTTCGGTTTGTCCGCTGTGCCGCGTGATGCGCCGCGAGCTCAAAGCGCGGGGGATAAATCGTCTGAAGGTCGTCTGGTCGCCCGAGCAGCCGATAAAGCCCGGGGAGACCGCCGAGGAGAGCTCACGCAGGGCTCTGCCCGGGAGTATATCGTTCGTCCCGCCCGTAGCGGGCATGATAATGGCGGGCGAGATAATCAAAGATTTGATAAAATAGTGTAAAGTTATATGGCTTTACAGATTTCCCGAGAGGAGACAGGTATGAAGAAAAAATTTATCCGTTCAGCGGCGGCAATACTTGTGCTGATACTTGCGCTTTCCTTTGTATTCAGCGGATGTTCAGGCAAAAAGGAGGGCGAGGACGGGACTACGGAAATGCCGTCCGATGCCGTTGAAGCGATACAGACCCTCAAGCTGCCCTATTCAAAGGCTGACAAGTTGAATCCCTTTACAGCTACGAGTATGCTCAATCAGCAGCTTATGACGCTCATATACGACGGGCTGTTCGCGCTCGATAAAAATTATAATCCAAAGCTGCTTCTCGCGTCGAATTACAGCCGGAGCGGGCGCACCCTCACCGTATCCCTCGCCTCCGCGAAATTTTCGGACGGCTCGAGCGTTTCGCCCTCGGATGTTGTGGCCTCGTTTGAGAGCGCAAAAAAGTCGCCCGCATATAAAACGCGGCTTGCGAATTTCATCAGCGCCAAGGTCAGCGGAAACAGCGTTGTTTTCTCGCTCGGCGACGATGACCCGTATGCCGTGAACTGCCTGACCTTTGCCGTCACAAAGCGCGGCTCGACCGACGACGGCGCGGCGGGCAGAGGCAGATACACATATAAATCCGAAAACGGCGTAGGCTATCTCAAGGCGAGCAACGCCCGCGGCGACTTCTCGCCGAAAAAGACGAGCATCACGCTCTACGACGTCAAGGACCTGAGTATGCTCAAATATACTCTCGCCATCGGCAACATCAGCTTCGCTTTCGACGACCTGCGCAGTGGTGCATATACCCGATATTCCGCGTCGGTGGCGGATATACAGATGAATAACATTGTCTATCTCACGTTCAATAAGAGCAGCTCCGCGCTCTCTTCCGAGAAGGTGCGGCAGGCGATAGCCTTAGCCGTAGACAGGGCGAAGCTCGCCGACGAATCGTTCCAGGGTCACGCGAAAGCGGCGTATACGCCCTTTAATCCCGATTGGAGCGCGGTCGCCGACAAGGATTATACCGTAAAAACCGACCTCGAAGCGGCGGGAAAGCTGCTCGACGAGGCGGGCTATACCTCGAAAAACGACGCAACGCGCGCGGACGCCAACAAAAAACAGCTCGCGCTCAGGATAGTTGTCAACAAGGATAACGGCTTCAAGGCGGCAGCGGCGCAGAGCATAAAGGAGATGCTCGAAAAGCTCAAAATCTCCGTCACGGTCAGCGAGCTCGGCGAAAAGGATTACCGCGCGGCGGTAGCCTCCGGCAAATTCGATATGTATATAGGCGAAGTCAAGCTCACCGATAATATGAGCCTTTCGCCGCTTCTCAAGAGCGGCGGCAGCGTCGCCTACGGCATCAACACCTCGGGCGCTGCGAGCACCGCATACTCGGCGTTTCTCGCGGGCTCATCCGATCTGAATACCTTTATCGAAGCGTTTAATGCCGATATGCCGTTCGTGCCCCTGTGCTATCGCTCGGGAATAGCGATATACACAAGAACGCTCAAATACGGCAACAAAAATCATATCAACGATATCTATGCGGACATAGACTCGTGGGATTTCCACTGATACCGACAATATAAATTCAACAGGGCTTCCGAATCAGACGGAAGCCCTGTGCTTTTATATTTTATTCTATATTATTGCGTCCTCGGGACTCGGCTCACTGCCCGTGAGTATCGCATCGGCGCACTCGTTGAGCTTTCTGAACAGCGAGTTCTTTTTCATTATCCGAGATGGGATCGAGATAGTTCCCGCAACTAAGCGGTAATGTGCGCTGTCTCTGTCAACGCGGTTCATGCCGCCGTCGAGGAACGAGAGCAGGACGCCGTGAACTATGTCTATGACCCTCATATCCGCAAGCTCCTCGGCGTCCTCTTTTCTGAGCACCTTGCCGAAGGTCAGGCGGTTCACTTTTTTATAAAAGCTCATCACATCGGATTTCAGCAGCAGCTTTGCAACGGGCTTTACAACAGGGCGCAGAGCCGATATCTTTTTGCCGTTTACGCCGAGCGCGTCGAGCCTCTTGCCGAACTCCTTTCGGCTCTCGAGTGCGCCCTTGAGCGGCAGATCAATGAGCTGCGTGGCGTGCGCTCTCAAAAATTCCTGCGCATCCTCCGCACCCTCGAAGCTCTCGAGGTGCTCCGTGACTATGTGCAGGCGGCTGTCATCCGTCACTGTTACGTTGACTATCGGCGCGGGATAGCCGCACAGCGAGCCTACGTTGACCTCGGTTATCGGATTGCCCGCGGGGGAGACGAAGGTATCTATCCGCTGAATGTGCGAGTGACCGACGAACATATACCGAAGCCCCGCATCCGCAAGCCTTGAGGCGACTTCCTCGCGGTCGCCGACGCAGTGGCCGCTCGTTATGAACGGGTGGATGTGCGCTATAAGCAGATGGTGCTCCATGCCTATTATCAGCTGACCGTCCTCTTTCGCTTTGCTTATCTGCTCCTCTATCCACGCCATGTGGTCGGGAGTGTAGCCCGCGCGTCCCTTGCCGTTCTGGTCATCGTTGAGGGCGAGCAGTCGAACGCCGGGCGCAAGCTGCGCGACATATGAATATATGCCGAGGTGAGTCTTGAATGAGCTTATCGCGCGGTCGAGCCCGAACTCGCGGTAGAAGTCGCTGAGCTCCTCGTGCGAAACGGTCTCCACGTCGTTTGTGACCTCGCCGTTCGTAAACCTACGCGGGTTTTCGTCGCAGCACCAGTCGTGCGTCGCGGTTATGACATATACGGGAACGTGCTTTTGAAGCTCGCGGAGCTTTTCACGGAATTCCTCGTGGCAGACTCGCTCGCCGTCGTCTGAAAGGTCGCCCGCTATCATTACGGCGTCGGGCGGGTTTTCGAGTATCTTTTCAAATGCCGCGTCGATTATCTCGCCCGTCTCCTCAAGGCACTTCTGATCCGAGCCGCTGCGGTAGGCATAGGCCTCGCCGCCGTCGGAAAGAGTGCGCGAGAAGTGGTGAGTGTCGGCTATGAAAACGAAGCGTGGATTCATTTTGTCTCTCCTGCGCTCTGAAGCTCGGCGGCCGTCTCTGCGGCTATCGAGGCGCGGCGCTCGGCGATATCGGCCATCATCTTTCTGTGTCCGTCGCCGGTGATATTATAGAAATGTATCGGGATGAGCATGAGCAGATAGCCTATTGCGGGGACGATCGTCGTCATCGCAAACAGTGCAAGATTCGTGTTGTGGTTCTGAATAAGCGAGCCCTCGGTGTGGCTGACATAGCCGACTATGCCGAGAATCGCAATGCCTATAGACGAGGCGAAGGTGTTCTCTATTTTTCCCGTGAAGCTCATTATCGAGAGCATGATTCCCTCGACACGGCGGCCTGTTTTCCACTCGATGTAGTCGACGGTTTCGGCCTCCATCTCCTTTTGCATGAGGTTCTTGAACTCAAGCGGAATAGTCGTAAGACCCGTAAAGAGGATGACGAGTATGGCCGTGAATATCGACGCGGACTGACCCTCGGGCTTGTTTATCAGTCCGCCGTAGGTGGTCAGAGCAAAGAGCAGATGAAGAACTATAGCGGATAAGCAGCATATTTGGAAGAACCTGCGCGAGTCCGCGCGTTTGCCGAGCTTTTCGACTATCTTGGGCACCAAAATGCCCGCAAGCAGGAAGCCGGGGAACTTGATAACGTCGATAAAGACGTTGTATTTTCTGTTGAAGATGAGGTCGGCTACGAAGTAGAACGAGATCTGCTCGGGAATTTTGCAGATAAGGAAGAAGATATTCGCAAAGAAGAGCATGAGCAGGGGACGGTTCTTGAACAGGAGCGCAAAGCATTCCTTGACGCTCGGCGTGTCCGACTGATGCTGCGCACGCTCGCGGGTGTTGCGGTAGGTCAAGCGCGTGAGAATGACTATGAACACCGCGGAGATTATCGCGGAGGTCAGATAAGCCTGCGGGGTGTGATCCTTGAAATAGGGGAGCAGAGCCGCGCCCGCAACAAAGACCTGCGGCAGAGCGCCGACTACGGAGCGGACTATGGAGCTGACTCCGAACAGCTTAGTTCGCTCGATTCCGCTCGGGGTTATCGAAAACGCCAAAGCGCCCATCGGGATGTCAAACGCCGTGTAGGTGACGTCGAGCATGACGAAAAGGAAGGTCGTATAAACGATGTTGAAAATCGGGTTAGCGTCCGCGCTGCCGATGAAGAACAGCACCATGACGAGCGAAACGAACAGCGGAGCCCATCTGATATACGGGCGCATCTGACCGTCCTTCGTCCTCGTCTTGTCAACGATAACGCCCATCATCGGGTCGTTTATCGCGTCGAAGATGCCGCAGAAAAGCCTGATTTTTGACGCGACCCCCATGGGATTTTCGAGCTTCTTGAACAGCACGTCGGTCAGGAAGAAGTTTATGTACTTCGAGCTTGTCATGCTCGTGTTCATGCCCTGAGCGCCGCGCCCGAGGGCATAGGAGAGCGTTTCTTTCCATGTCAGTACGGTTTCTTCGCCGACATCGCTCTTAACGATTTTTGAGTTGAGAAAATCGGATATTTTACTCACTTCACCATCTCCAAAAACATTAGTTAAAACAATTACGCAATTTTATTATATAACCTGCCTTTGCAAAAAACAAGAAACAAATGCATGAAAAATGTCCGATTTAGCCTAAAAAATAAAAAAACATATATTTTTTATGTTGGAGTTTACTTTTTAATCCTATCTTGTTATTATATACACGGAGAATACTAACCCGGAAACGGAGGAAATGAAATGTCAAAAAAAATCAAGGTAGCAATAATCGGCTGCGGAGCGATAGCCAATTCCGCACATATCCCCGCCTATATGAAGAACGAAAAGGCGGAGATAAAGTATTTCTGCGATATCATCCCCGAGAGGGCGGATGCCGCCGTGGAGAAATACGGCTGCGGAAAGGCCGTCTATGACTATCATGAGATACTCGACGACCCCGAGCTCGATTCTGTTTCGGTCTGCACCCACAACGACCTGCATTCGGTCATCGCGATAGACTTCATGCGCGCCGGTAAGGATGTCCTCAGCGAGAAGCCCGCCGCGCGCGTGCTCTCCGAGGCGCTCGAGATGCAGAAGGTCGCACATGAGACGGGCAGGATTTTAAGCATCGGCGTGTGCAACCGCTTCGGCACCGCGGTCAATCATATAAAGGATTTGATAGACGCGGGCGAGCTCGGCGAGGTCTACCACGTCTATGCGAGCTTCCGCGCAAACCGCTCTATACCCGGTATCGGCGGAGACTTTACGCGCAAGTCGGCGTCCGGCGGCGGCACGCTCATAGACTGGGGAGTTCACTATCTTGACCTCATACTCTACTGCTGCGGCGAGCCCAAGCCCCTGACCGCGTCGGGCGAGGCATTCTGCAAGCTCGGCAAGAACATAAAGGACTATGTCTACACGGGAATGTGGGCGGAGAACACCGCAGACATGGACGGAGTTTACGACGTTGACGATTCCGTCACCGGCATTATCAGAACAGACGGCCCTACAATAAGCTTCAACGGCGCATGGGCGGAGAATATCGGCGAGAGCGAGACTTATATAGACTTCATCGGCGACAAGGCCGGCATAAGACACCAGTATTGCGGCGGATTTGTCCTCTATTCCGTCAAGAACGGTATGCTCCTGCGCAGCGAGCCGAAGTTCAGGTCGAAGAATTTCTACGAGGAGGAGATAAACTCCTTTGTCGACTGCGTCATAACCCGCGAGCATAACCGCGCCGACATAGATTTGGCCATATCCACCTCCAAGATAATGCAGGCGATATATGACTCGTCCGAGCTGCACAGAGAGGTCGTTATTGACTGATTTCTTGAAAAAAAGCGGAATTTATGGTATACTCGCCCAAAGAGGTGATTGAATGAAGATCTCCACAAAGGGACGCTATGCAATGCGTCTGCTTATCGACCTTAACGAAAATCAGGGCGACGGCTTCGTCGCTCTCAAGGATATAGCACAGCGGCAGAGCATCTCTAAAAAATATCTCGAGCAGATAGTGCCCGCGCTCACGGCCGAGGGTGTTTTAAAGGCCTCGCGCGGCTTTCAGGGCGGCTACCGCCTTGCCCGCGAGCCGGAGGATATCCCGGTAGGCGAGGTGCTCAGGCTCACCGAGGGCAGTATTTCGCCCGTGGCGTGCCTTGACAGCAGCCCCAACGAATGCCCGCGCTGCACGGATTGCCTGACCCTCCCGGTCTGGCAGGGGCTCGAACGCGTTATCAACGAGTATCTCGACGGCGTGAGCCTGCGCGATGTCATTGACGGGAACGTAAAATAAAATATGTTTTTTTGGGAGCCGACGCGCCAAATGTGCCGGCTCCCGATTTTTTTGCGGGGGACACGCATAGATATGTAGCAGACGCCAAACAAAGGAGAATGAAAATGAAACGAATTTCTGCCTGCCTGCTTCTGCTCTGCCTGCTCTGCTCATGCACCGTCCCGCCGCAAAAGCCGTCGGACACGACGGATAAAAGCCTGACGGAAACTGCGGAATACACGCCGGGACCCGACGAGCTGCGCGCCGTTTGGATAAGCTGCTACGAGCTGCCGGACGCTGCTCAAGGGGAGGAAAAATTCCGCGGGGCGGCGAACGAGATGTTTCGCAATATCGCCGATATGAAGCTGAACACCGTCTTTGTCCATGTCCGCGCCTTTGCCGACGCGATATACCCGTCGAAGCTTTTCCCGTGGTCAAAATATTCCTGCAGGGGGAGCGACCCGGGCTTTGATCCGCTGAAAATACTTGTCGAGTGCGCCCACGGAGCGGGGCTGAAATTCCACGCATGGATAAACCCGTTTCGCGTCTCGTCCTCCGAGGATACCGACTCTCTGCCGCAGGGCAGCCCCGCCCGAAAGCTTCTCGGCACGACTGCTGTTATCGGGCTTAAAAACGGAATATATTTTGACCCCGCGTCCACCGATGTCCATGCCCTGATATATGACGGAGTGCGCGAGATACTCGACGGCTACGACGTTGACGGCATACACATCGACGACTATTTCTATCCCACGCGCGACGGGAGCATAGACCGCGCGGAATACGAAAAATATGTCTCCGACGGCGGGGAAAAGGGACTTAGCGAGTGGCGGCGCGACAGCGTCAGCGCGTTTGCGGCGGGACTCTGTGCGCTCGTCAAGAGCTACGGAAGCAATAAGATTTTTTCGATAAGCCCCGCGGGGAATATCGACGGCAACGAAAATGCGCTCTTTGCCGATGTCGAGCTGTGGCTCTCGACTCCCGGCTATGCGGATTATATTATCCCGCAGATATATTTCGGCTTCGAGAATCAAATCCTGCCGTTTAAAAGCACCGCCGAGCGCTGGGCCGAAATTTCCGACGGGCGCGTAGGGATAATCTGGGGACTCGCCGCCTACAAGTGCGGAACACGGGACAAAAACGCCAAAACGGGGAGTTGTGAGTGGACGGAAAACACGGATATCATAGCCCGTCAGCTCTCGTTTGTCCGTTCGCTCAACGCCTATTGCGGGTTCGCACTCTTTTCTTATTCATATATGTTCGGAAAAATCAACGAAAACGCAAAAAAAGAAATGAAAAATCTCGAAAATATGTTATAATATACAGAGTATTGTTATAAATTGGGGATATTGTGACCATTTTAGGCAAAAAACTTTTCTGACGGAGGGCGAAGAAAAATGACGAAGGGAAAGAAAAATGCCATAATAATTATGTCTGTGGCTGTCCTGCTGCTTGTCAGCATGGCGGTTGCCGCCGGCATAGTCGGAACGGATAAAATGCTGGCGCTTATAGGCGGAAGAAAACCCGATACAACCGAGACGACAGGCACTACAGACGGCAACGTTCAGTTTGTCTCGTCCCGCCCCGCAAAGGTGTCGGCGGTCTTTGTCAAAACGGACAAGCTCGGGCTCTCTGCCTCGGCCGACAAAAAGTCAAATTCCGATTTAATAGCCAAAGCGGCGGAGAATATAAAAAGCAAGGGCTTCGACGCGGTGTTTGTTGAAGTGCCCGAGGAGCGCGGCTTTGCCTGCACGGACGGCAAGCTTGACGTGCTCTCCGTGTTCGCCGAAAAGGCGAAGGAGCAGGGGTTCTATATCTGCTTTGTCTACGGCGGCACGGAGTTCGGCAAGGATGAGCTCGCCTCACTCGGAAGCGGCTTTGACTGCGTGGCTTTTTCGGGCGATATGACCGCCGAGCAGAGAAAGAATGCCGTAGGCGTTCTACACTCCGAAAACAAAAAGGTCAGCGCGGCGCTCTTTGCCGATGACACCGATGCGGAGGACTGCGCCTCGGTGCTCGACTCAAGATTTGCGGATTTTCTTATAAGCTTCCCCGCGGACAAGGCCTCGGCGGGAGAAAAATATGCCTCGGCGCTCGAGCGGGTCAACGACATTGCGCGCGCACGCGGGCTTAATTTCGCGGCGTCTCTGCGCGCCGACCTCTTCGCGTCCGGCGGTACGGACGGGGCGATGATGATAACCGAACAGCTCGATTCCTGCGAGTCGCTCGACTCCTGCATGGGCGCCGTTATGTATGACTATGAGCTCTTTTTGTCGGACAGCTCGTTTGCCTCGGCGATTCTCAAATATATGGCGGAGCAGACCCGCGAGGAGCTTGAAAAGGATTTTGAGCTGAGAAACTTCAGCGGCAGCACAAGAACTACCAACGAGTCCAAAATAACCTTTACGGGCTCGAGCAGCCCGCTCAGCCCCTTGAAGCTCAACGGAAAGGATGTCAAGCGCGAGACCAACGGCGACTTCTCCTTTGAGACGGAGCTCAAGGTCGGAAAGAACGAGTTCAGCTTTGAGCACAAGGACAAAACATATAAATATACCGTCACATATGAAATAAAAATACTTGATTCGATAACCCCGACTCAGTCTATGGAGGTTCCGGGCGGGAGCAGCATCACCGTCACCGCAACCGCGCTCAAGGGCGCTGATGTTACGGCGAGCCTCAGCGGCACAAAGGTGAAGCTCAAGCAGCAGTCGAATTTTGTTCAGGACGAAAACGGCACGAAGCTTGACGAAACCTCGGATTTCGCCGTCTACAGCGGAAAGATATCAATTCCCAAGAGCACCTCAAAGGTTCAGTCCCTCGGACGCATCAAAGTATACGCAAGCTTCAACGGACTCTCCGCCACTGCGAGCGGCGCGAGCGTCAGCGTCAGCGCGGTTATCCCGACTCCCGAGCCGGAGCCTGCTCAGCCGGACTCGACAGAGCATCCGTCAACCGAAAAGCCCTCGGATACTACATCTCCCTCGAATCCCGACTCTCCGTCGAATCCGTCCAAGCCCTCCGACACAACGGAGTCTCCGAGCACGGGCGGCAGCGTCGATTTTGACCCGTCGAAGATGCTCACCCCCTACGCCTACGCGGGCGTTTCGGGCAGGTCGAAGATGTGTGAGATAATTTCGCTGTGCGAGACTATGCCTGCGAATGTTGTTGATGACTGCGTGCCGTTCAGCTCTCCGCTCCCGGCGGGCACGTTTGACTATATTTCTAGCGAATATACCTACGGCGGAAGCAGATATTACCGCCTTGCAAGCGGCAAGAACGTGCTCGTGAGCAAGACTAAGCTTATATCAAAGGGCTATAATCTTCCGCAGAACAAGGTCTCCGTTGTCGCAAGCTCTTCAAATTCCGATGCGACAACGATTAAATTCGGGCTCACCTGGAAGGTGCCGTTTAATGTCGCCGTAAAGAATCAATCGTATCTCCCGTCGTCTCAGGCGTCCGGCGGTTCGCTCTATGCCGTGACCGCGTTCAACGGAAAATATCTCGACCTCACCTTCAGCCATTCCGGAAATGTCGAGGGAAAGGTCAGCGTTTCGGGCAGCAAGATAGTCTCCGCCGCCTCGTGGAAACCGGACACTAAGGCAAAGACTCTGACTCTGCGCCTGACGCTCAGAAATCCCGGCAAATTCTACGGCTATTCTATAGGCTATACCTCCGACGGCTGCCTCACCCTCAAGGTCAAGGCGAAGCCCTCCGCTTCGCTCAAAGGAAGCGTCATTATGATAGACGCGGGTCACGGCGGCAACGACTCCGGCGCAATATGCGCCTATAACCCCGGCAGCTCGAAAAAATACGAGAAGCAGATAAACTTGCTCCTCGCCAAAAAGATAAAGGCGAAGCTTGAAGCGCGCGGCGCAACGGTCATTATGACAAGGTCGGACGATACATATGTCTCCCTCGACAACCGCGCAGCCATGGGCAGAAAGAAGAATCCCGATATGTTTATCGCCGTCCACTGCGACTCGAGCGAGAGCGCGAGCCCGATGGGAACGAGCGCATATTACTATCAGGCATATTCGTTCCCGCTGGCGTCCGCAGTGCATAAGCGTATAGTCTCGACATATAAGAACAGCATATATTCATCGGCAAGCTCCGCCACGCTCAAAAAGATAGACCGCGGCACGAATATGTATCCCTTCCGCGTTACGAGGATAGAGGAGTGCCCTGCAGTACTCATAGAATACGGCTTTGTCAGCAACATCAGCGAGTGCAAGCTCCTCTGGTCGGATTCCGTCCAGGAGAAGCTCGCCCAGGCGACGGTGGACGGAATAGCCGATTACATAGCCTCAAACTGATTTCGGCTCCAGCTTTCTTTTGAGCGCGAGGCAGAGATATTCCGCAGGAAAATAGAGCATAAACCACGCCCCCGAAAACGGCAGGCAGATTTGTCCGAGAAAATTCAGCGGTATATGCGAATAGTCCCAGACGTTTTTTTCGAGCAGGATGTTGAATATCACTCCGACGGTAAGCTCGACGCAGGTTATAACGAGCGCACCCGTCAGTCCGCCGATAACAGGGTGCAGTGCCGCGAGCCAGTCGCTCAGAATATAGAAAATCAGCAGCACCGAGCCGCCCGCCAGGGACATCGACCAGTGCGTGTAGCCGCGAAAAATCACCTCGATGAGGTTATATATCACCGCACCGAGGAGAAAGACAAAGATATAACGAAACCCGTTTTTCAATATCATCACCGAGCTTATTTTTGACCGCAGACGCACCGATATTCCGCGTTTGCGGCGGTGGAAAACCTTTTCAAAAAAGGAGAATATCCGTGTTCAAAAATACGTCGATAAGAAATAAACTTGTTGTGTCGAATATGCTGATGATTATTATTCCGATGATCATCATCGTTGCGGTTATTATGATCACTACGTCGTCGATAACATATTTTTCGACCTCGAAAATGTCATTTGACCCGTCGTTCGGCTCTTATTTGCTGTACAAAACGCAGTTCAACGTCTCGTTGCTCGAGGACAAAATGAAAAGTCCGGACGAGAGCGACGGCAACAAGCTCGGCGCAATGGACAAAAAGCATATCGCGCCGCTCAGAGCCGGAATAACAAAGTCCGAGGGCGGCATGGAAAGCAGAATAAGCGACGCCGTTCTCGACGCCTGCGCGAAGATACAGAAGGACGGCTCGGAGATCATGATCCTTGCCGGCGACGAGATAATATACAAGACCGTCGAAGCGGACGTCTACGAGATGGTCGGTGCGGTTATAGATATCTGCGGCAAGAGTCTGAGCGACATAAACAGCCCGTTTGTAACCTCCGACGACAGCGGAACGGTCGTCACCGACGTCTTTTCCATAGAGGGCGAGGGCGTTGTGAAGATAATCGTGGTCAACAAAAAATTAAGCGCGATAGTCAGTTCCGGAATGTACAACGGCAGCACGGGAAAGCCGATAAGAGGAAACAACATTTTTACAATAGCGGCGGTCGTCGCGGTCGTTGCGATAATCATAACAAACGGACTGCTCGTTATTTTAATGCTCAAGAGTATTATGGAGCCGCTGTCGATACTCCAGACGGCGACCCACGAGCTGCGCGACGGAAACCTTGACTATAAAGTGCCATACCGCTCGAAAAACGAGATAGGGCAGGTCTGCGCGGACTTCGAGGAGATGCGCCAGCGGCTCAAGGAGTCGGTCGAGCAGCAGCAGAAATACGAGGATAACAGGATGCAGCTCGTCGCCGGAATCTCGCACGATCTCGGCACTCCGCTTACTACCATAAAGGGCTACGCCTCCGGCATACTCGACGGCATAGCCGATACGGATGAGAAAAAAATGCGCTATGTCAGCGTTATTTACGACACCGCGCAGGGCATGGACACTCTTGTCTCCGAGCTCTCCATGCTCTCTAAGCTCAGCCTCGACAAGATTCCGTTTTATTTCGAGAGGATAGGCGCGAAGGACTTCTTCGACGAGTTTGCGTGCTATGCTTCGGACACCCTCGGCGAGGCGGGCATAGAGTTTATTTATAATTTCGAGTGCGACGGGGATACCAATATAAATATAGACCCCGCGCAGTTCAGGCGCGTGCTCAACAATCTTATCGATAACAGCCGCAAATACGGCGCGGAGGACGGGACGGCAAAGATAATGCTCTCGGTCGCAGACGGCGAAAAGGGGCGCGTTGAAATATGCATCGAGGACAACGGCCGCGGAGTCCCCGAGGACGAGCGCGAGAAGATTTTCGAGACTTTTTACAGAGGCGATAAAGCGAGAACGGGCCCGAAAAAGGGAAGCGGTCTCGGACTTTCGATAACAAAGCAGATAACAGACCGCCACGGCGCTTCCATCCGCGCGGATGAGAGCGAGCTCGGCGGACTCAAGGTGATAATAGATATGCCCAAGGCGAAATAAAAAGGAGAGAAGGATAAAAATGAGCAAAAAAATTCTTGTAGTCGAGGACGAAAAAAACATAGCCGAGCTCGAGAGAGACTATCTCGAAGCGAACGGCTACACCGTCGAGATAGAATTCGACGGAAAAAACGGACTCGACAAGGCCATCGGCTCGGACTATGACCTCGTTATCCTCGATGTCATGCTCCCGGGTATTGACGGCTTCGAGGTCTGCCGCCAGATACGCAAGCACAAGGAGTGCCCCGTGCTCATGGTCTCCGCAAAGAAGGACGAGATAGACAAGATAAGAGGTCTCGGCCTCGGCGCGGACGACTATATCACAAAGCCCTTCAGCCCCTCGGAGCTTGTTGCGCGCGTCACGGCGCACATCGCCCGCTACGAGCGCCTGACCTCAAAGGGAGAGGAGCCGGTCAACTATGTTATCAACGTCGGCAAGCTCTCGATAGATACCCACGCCCGCCGTGTCTTTGTCAACGAGAAAGAGGTCACGCTCACAAACAAGGAATTCGACCTGCTCGCTTTCCTCGCCTCGAACCCGAATGTGGTTTACAGCAAGGATGATATCTTCGATAAGATATGGGGACTCGACGCGATAGGCGAGACCTCCACTGTCACCGTCCACATCAACCGAATCCGCGATAAAATCGAGGCGGACAGCTCAAATCCGCAGTATATAGAGACAGTCTGGGGAGCGGGCTACCGCTTCAAGGCATAAAAAAGAGACTGCCGCCGAAAACGGCAGTCCCGTATACTTTTTGCTTTTCAGCCCTCAAGCTCGGCAGTCCAGTCGAACGAAAAGGTCTCGCCCTTTTCGAGCCTCTCGATGCCGCGCTTTTCGGCTATTGAGCCCTTTTTCTCGTGGCTGTCATTTATGCCGTACCACGGCTCTATGCAGACGTAAGGCGCGTTGGGCTTCGCCCACAGACCGAGATACGGGGCTTTGCCGAAGGTAAATTTCAGCGTCCTGTCGCCGCATATGAGGCGCACGCTCTCCGAATTGAGCCCCTCGAAGATGAGTACGTCCTCGTCGAAAAGATGCTCGGTGAGCCTCAAAGTGCGTCCGTTTTCAAGCTCCGCGGGGAAAGTCCCGTCCATGATGAGCGAGCTTGAGTCTATCTTCATCACGCGGGCAGTCTCGGGCTTTTCGAACTCCAATGCGTCGCCGATTTTGCAGTTGAAGGCCGGATGAGCGCCGACGGAGAAGTACATCTCGCCGTCGGTTTTGTTTATGACGGTGCTCGTGCAGGTGAGCGCCCGACCGCTTACCGAATAGGTTATCAGCAGCTCGAACTCAAACGGATAGCTCTTTCTTGTCGCGTCGCTTGACGCAAGAGAGAAGGTCATTGAGTCGCCGCTCTGCTCCTTGAAAGTGAACACCGAGCGGCGCGCAAAGCCGTGCTTTGCCAGCTCGTATTCACGCCTGTTATAGCTGTATTTTCCGTCCAGGAGCTGACCGACTACAGGAAACAGCACCGGGGCTCTGCCGTACCAGACGGACGGGTCGCCCTGCCAAAGAAACTCCTTTCCGTTTTTCCTGAGCGTGATAGAGCGAAGCTCCGCTCCGCTGTCCTCCGCGCTGACGCGAAGGAACTCATTTTCAATAGTATATATCATATGTTTCCCTCCCGCAGTGACCCTCGGGCCACTGATATTTATCTTCTGTGAACTATTTTATCACCGAACGCAAAATAAATCAATTCAAATCCGAAAGGAAGCGGCTTTAAAATGAAGGTTTATGTTATCCACGGTCCCAACATGAATATGCTCGGAATAAGAGAGCCGGATATCTACGGCAGGCAGACCTATGACGACCTTGTCGAATATATCCGCGCGCGCTGCGAAGAAAACGGCATTGAGCCCGAATTCTTCCAGTCGAACCACGAGGGCACGCTCGTTGATATTATTCAGCAGGCGTATTACGAGAAGGCGGACGCGATAATAATCAACCCCGCCGCCTATACGCATACGAGTATAGCCATACACGACGCTCTGAAGGCGGTCGGTCTGCCGGCTGTAGAAGTGCACCTGTCAAACATTTCCGCGCGCGAGGACTTCCGGGAAAACTCATATATAACCCCTGCCTGTGTTAAAACATATATAGGCTTCGGCTTCGAGGGCTACGAAAAAGCCGTGAGGCATTTGAAAAAGCACTATTCCGAGGATTGAAGAAAAAAGTTTACAAAGCGTTAACCGATTCCCGGTCTCTTTGATATAAAATAAACTCAAGAGACAGAAGACTTATCGGGGGAAGAAGATGACAGGCTATATCAAGGCGTTCAAGCCGGAGCTCAAGATAAAGGATTATGAGCTCTACAAAGGCGTATACTGCTCCGAGTGCAGAGTGCTCGGCAAACTTTATACCCCGATAGCGCGGATGCTTTTGAGCTATGATTTCACCTTTCTCTCGATAGTCCGTTTGGCGCTTCGGGAGAAGTGCTCAAAGTTTGAAAACGGACGCTGCTGCGTGAATCCCGCGAAGAAGTGCCTCAAGTGCACCGAGGATGCGGAGCTTGAGCGCAGCGCGGATGTGGTTATAATCGTATCCTATTACAAGCTGCTCGACGATATCGCGGACGGCGGATTTTTCAAACGCCTTGCCTGCAGGCTGATAAAGCCCGCGCTCTCGCTCATGCACAGAAAGGCGGCTAAACGGCAGGAGATGCTTGACCGCGCCGTTGCATCCGCAATGAAAGAGCAGGAGAAAATCGAAAAATCCGGCACCGCTTCGCTCGACGAGGCCGCCGACCCGTCGGGCAAGATGCTCGCCGCGATATTCTCTCAGGGCTATTACGGCGAGGACAAAATGCAGCTTTGGCGCTTCGGCTATCTTCTGGGCAGATGGATATATCTGCTCGATGCCGTAGATGATATAGAAAAGGATATAAAGAGCGGGTCGTACAATCCGCTCAAATCAAGATTCCCGGACGTCGAGAGCGTCTCGGGCGAGGATTTTAAAAATTTTGCCGCAGAGCGCCTTGACCTCACGGCGGGTGAGACGGCAAATGCGTTGGACGAACTGAAGCTCAACCGATTCGGGGATATAATCGAAAATATTGTCTGCGACGGAATGCTGTCTTCGCAGACCGAGATATTAAAAAAGAAGCAGGGAGGTGCGAAGAATGAAGAAGAATCCGTTCTCGGTGCTCGGAGTGCCGGACACGGCGAGTGACGAAGAAATAAGAAATGCTTACAGAGAGCTTGCCCGCAAATACAGCGACTTGTCGGACGACGGCAAAATGCAGGAGATAAACGACGCATACGATCAGATAGTCATGCTCAGAGGCGGACTCGGCGGCTCGTCGTCCTCATCGTCTTCGCGCTCCTCGTCTTATGCGGGCAATATGTCCGATTTGTCCGATATACGTGAAAAGATACGCGGCGGAAGAATAGAGGACGCCCTCGTTCTGCTCGACGGTATACCCGAGCAGTATCGCACGGCGGAGTGGTACTATCTCAAGGGCGCGGCTCAGCAGAGGCGCGGCTGGCTCGACTATGCGTCGGAGAACTTTGACCGCGCGTGCAGTATGGACCCGAACAACCGCGAATATGCGGCGGCCAAGGAGAATCTCGACGCGTCGAAGAACGGCGGCTTTCGCAGCGCCCGCAAATCGTCGAGCGGATGCAGTGCCTGCGATGTTTGCTCCGGTCTGCTCTGCGCCGACTGCTGCTGCGAGTGCATGGGCGGCGATCTTATCCCTTGCTGCTGAGGATTGATCTTGATATGAAACAGGAAATGAAAAGAACATCCAAAATAGCTCTCAGCGCCGTCTTTGCGGCGCTGTCTGTCGCTCTGATGGCGTTAGTCTCGATTATCCCGAATCTTGAGCTGGCGCTCCCCGCGATATCGGGTCTGTTCGTCGCGGTCATAGTCATTGAAGTTGACAAAAAATGGGCGCTCGGTGTGTGGGCGGCGGTGTCCCTGCTGTCGCTGACAGTCGTTCCGAATAAAGAGTCTGCGATAATCTACACGGTCTTTTTCGGCTATTATCCCGTGCTCAAGGCCGTGCTGGAGAGCAAAACGCCGCGCGCAGTCGAGTATATTATAAAGATTCTGACCTTTTCGGTCGTTATGTCGCTTTCGTATTTTCTGATGATAAAATTTATGGGCATCGACCCCGACCTGCCGGATTTCCTCGGCAAGTGGGCGATACCCGCGATAGCGATTCTCGGAATTGTTACCTTCCTGCTCTACGATTATGCGCTCTCAAAGCTCATCACGTTCTACTGTCTGCGCCTGAGCAAAAGGCTCAGAAAGATACTCAAATAAAAACGCGCCGTTAGCGCGGTGTTCGTAAAACATAAACCGACCTGTGGGCTCATAGGTCGGTTTTTTATGTTATTGCAAGGCGCCTTTTATCGGTTCGGGCAATTGGGATTTGCGGTGCCGTTTTTGTTATATCAATTCTCCCTCGCACAGGTCATCGCCGCAGGCGGTGATTTTTACTTTGTGCAGCCCGTGCGAGCAGCCGCTCTTTACCCTGACGGGCGTGTAGTTCGCCGTGTAGCCCCGAACACTGCCGTCGCGCAGCTTCTCCTCAAACAGCACCTCGACCGTCCTGCCTATTTGCGAGCGCAAAAATTCCCGGCGCACTTCGTTAGCCGCCGCTATCATCTCGCGGCTTCTGCGCTCTTTTTCGGCGTTTTCTATAACCTCGGGGAACTCCGCCGCGCGCGTGCCCGCTCTGCGCGAATAGGGGAACACGTGGACTTTTTCGAAGCCTGTCTTTTTGACAAATTCGAGTGAGGTCTCGAAGTCCTCCCGCGTCTCGCCCGAGAAGCCGACCATAACGTCGGTGGTCAGCGTCGCGTCCTCAAACTCGTCTCTGAGTCTCTTGCAAAGCTCCTCGTATTCGGCCGAGGTGTAGTGGCGGTTCATGCGCTTCAGAGTCTTGTCGCAGCCGCTCTGGAGCGATATGTGAAACTGCGGGCAGAGCTTTTTGCATTCGGCGAGCCTTTTTGTAACTTCCGGGGTCATGTGGTCGGGCTCGAGAGAGCCGAGACGCACGCGCTTTATCCCGTCAAAAGAGGCGGCGAGCTCCACGGCGTCGCAGAGATTCAAACCGCAGTCCGTGCCGTAGGCCGAAAGATTTATGCCGACGAGGACTATCTCCGAGAAGCCCTTCTTTTCGAGCGAGGCTATCTCTTTTCTTATGTCCTCAAGTGGCTTTGAGCGTACCCGTCCGCGCGCGTAGGGGATTATGCAGTAGGAGCAGAAGCGGTTGCAGCCGTCCTCGATTTTGACCGTCGCCCTCGTGCGCTCGCGGAAGTCCTCTATCAGCTCGCCGGAGAATTTTTCGCCGTTTTCGTGCTCTGAGATACGCACTATTCTCTCGCGCGTGCGGAAAAATTCGTCTATCATATCGGGTATCTGCCTGTTTGAGCGGTTGCCCGTGACAATATCCGCCTGAGTCAGCAGCCGCGCGTCCTCGGGGAACGCCTGCGGCATACAGCCCGTGAGCACTATCACGGCGTCAGGGTGCAGCTTTTTGAGATGGCGCACATTCTGTCTCGTTTTGCGGTCGCTCTCGGCGGTTACGGTGCAGGAGTTTACTATATAGACATCCGCGTCCTCGTTAGCTCCGACGCATTCGAAGCCGCGCTTTATCAGCGCCTGCTCCATGGACTGCGATTCATATTGATTGACCTTGCACCCGAGGGTGCAGAATGCGACCTTCATATCATCACCGCGGCAAAAGCCGCCCTTCCTTTGAGTTTTGCAGTGAAATTATACAGCATTTCGCGCTCTTGTGCAAGTCCGACGGGCTAAGAAGCGGTCGGGCGGCATATATCTTTAATGCTGCTTATATTTGCTTTTGATTTTCGGGAGATGATGTTATGAACCGTAAGCTTAAAACCACTCTGTGCGCCGCGCTTGTCCTGCTGCTGACGCTCTCCTGCTGCTGCGTCGGCTTTGCCGATGAGCCCATGCCCGTCACCGTCAAGGCGAAGGCGGCGGTGCTCATGGATGTCGGCACGGGTAAAGTCCTCATGAGCATGAACGCCGACGAGAAGCTCTATCCCGCTTCGGTCACAAAAATAATGACGCTGCTGCTCGTGACCGAAGCGCTCGACAACGGCAAGATAACCCTCGGCGACACCGTCACCGCCTCATCCTCCGCCGCGTCCAAGGGCGGCTCGCAGATATGGCTCAAGGAGGGCGAGCAGATGACCGTCGAGGAGCTGCTCAAGGCGACCGCCGTCTACAGCGCCAACGACGCCTGCACCGCTCTGGGTGAGCTGCTGGCGGGCAGCGACGAGGCTTTTACCGCAATGATAAATGAGCGCGCCCGTCAGCTCGGCATGAAAAATACCCATTTCGATAACTGTACGGGGCTCGACGATACGACTACAACGCATCTGACGACCGCCATGGATGTTGCGATAATGTCGCGCGAGCTGCTAAAGCACGAGAGAATAACAAAATATACGACCATATGGATGGACTCCCTGCGCGGCGGCGCCACGGAGCTTGTCAACACGAATAAGCTCGTCAGATTCTATAAGGGCACGACGGGGCTCAAGACGGGCACGACCGCAAAGGCCGGGTGCTGTGTTTCGGCGAGCGCAAAGCGCGGCAACACGCATCTTATCGCCGTAGTTATGGGCAGTCAGACGAGCGACGACCGCTTCAACGGCGCAAAGGCCATGCTCAATTGGGGCTTTGCGAATTATTCTACGGTAACGCCTCGGATAGACCCGTCGCTGATAACCGATGTCGCTGTTATAGGCGGCGTTGCCGACTATGTTCACCCGGCTCTGCCGAAAGCCGCGTCCGTGCTCGTCAAAAAGGGCGACGAGGGAAAAATCAGGACCGACGTCGAGCTGTGTATAGATGTTAAGGCGCCCGTAGAGAAAGGGCAGGTGCTCGGTAAAGCGGTGATTCGCCTCGGAGACGAAAAAATAGGGGAGTACAATATTATAGCCCCGGAGGCCGTGCGCGCGCTGACCTTTAAAGATATTTTCTTACGTCTGCTGAAAGCTCTCGCCTGAAAACTGTATAAATAGACAAATTGAGACCCCGCTTTTTGTCGAATAATACAAAAAAGAACGGTAATTCATATTTGTAATAAAAAGTAATTCGCAGGTGTTATAATTAGCTCGTGCGTTTTAGGGAAAAAACAAAAGAAAAGAGGAAAAGTTTGTGAAAAATTATTTTAGCTGGCTCATGTCGAGCGCGAAGAAATGGGAGTTCATCGTATGGTGGATATTCCGTCTGATTATGATAGGCGCGATGGTGAGCCTTCTGTTTACCAACCCGCCCTCGGATCTGCCGAAGACGCAGATGGCGCTTCAGCTGACCGCTAATCTTATCGGAATGTTTGCGTGGGAGATAATTCAGGCTCTGCCCGAAAAGAACTGCCTGCGCCAGCTCCCGGCTTATTGCCAGACCGTCGCCTCCGTCGGTCTGCTCCTCGCCTCGTTCGGCGGCGCGTTCCTGAATTTTTACTATACAATTTTTATGTGGGATAAGATTCTCCACCTGCTCGGCGGCGCCGAGGCGGTGTTTATGGGCTATGAGCTTGCAACTGCCATGCAAAAACGCGACAAGAAGCAGTGCGACCTGCCGATAGTCCTGCTCTGCGCTCTCGGCTTCTCGTTCTTTATCTCCACCTGCTGGGAGCTCTTTGAGTTCAGCTTCGATCAGTTCGCGGGCGGCGATTCCCAGCATTGGTCGTATGAGCTTGCACAGGCTGCGAACAACACGAGGACCTTCTTTGACCCCCGAGATCCCGCCCGTTTCGCACTCATAGACACCATGACCGATATAGTATTCAATACTCTCGGCGCAGTGCCGTTTTATATCATACTTAAAATAGTGCCTTATCATCATAGGGGCAAGAACAACGTCAACGATATGTTCGCCCCCAAAGGCGCGGAAAAGGAACTTGTAAAGGCAAAATGAGCTTTCGCTGTCCCGTATGCTCGCAGGAGCTTAAAAAAGAACGGAAGATATGGGTGTGCCCGCAGGGGCATACATTCGACATAGCCGCAAAGGGCTATGTGAATCTGCTGATGAGCAACTCCTCCGGCGCAAAGCGCCACGGCGACGATCGCCTGATGATAAACGCGCGGCGCGATTTTCTCTCAAAGGGCTTCTATGAGCCTCTGCGCGAGGCTCTGTATGAGGCGCTTTCGGCGGAATTTCCGCGCGGAGGCACCTTGCTCGATGCGGGCTGCGGCGAGTGCTGGTACACTTCGTATTTTAAGCGCAGACTCGATGAAGCGGGGCTTGAGCCGAATGTGCTCGGCGTGGATATCTCCAAATATGCGCTCGAAAAAGCGCCGAAAAGCTGCGGAGTCGAACGCGCGGTTGCGAGCATATATAAGCTGCCCGTGGGCGACGGAGAATGCGACGCGCTCGTCAATATATTCGCGCCCGCCTGCCCGCAGGAGTTTTCGCGCGTGCTCAAAAAAGACGGACTTTTTATAAAGGCGATACCGCTCGAAAAGCACCTGTGGGAGCTCAAGAGTGCTGTATATGACGCACCGTACGAAAACGAAGTTCCGCCGCATGAGACGGAGGGCTTTCGGCTCGTCGGCGAAAAGAGGCTGTGCTACAGCTTCACGCTCGAAAGCGCCGAAGATATCGCAGACCTTTTCAATATGACGCCGTACTGCTACAAAACCTCTCGGCAGGACAGGGAGAAGCTCGAAAAATTGAACTCGCTCACCGTCAGTGCGCAGTTCAGTGTTCTCACTTATAAAAAGCTGTAAGTCTTTGCGGCATATAATTTCATACTTTTAAAATCCCTCGGCTTATTTTTTCGAACCGGGGGATTTTTTCTGTTCTTTTTAGCGTTTGTTATTGTAAAAATCAAGTTTTCGTCGTATACTAATCCTGTATGGCAATAGGCGGGTTTCCCGCGTCAAACACGGCCGGCAGGGAAAGGAAGTAAAAATTATGCAGCTTGAACTTAAAAGACCGGAGGACTGTATGTTCGATGAAATATCTCTTGGAGAGATAATGCTCCGTCTCGACCCGGGAGCGGGCAGAATAAAGAATTCCCGTTCCTTTTCCGCTTGGGAGGGCGGCGGAGAATACAATGTCGCCCGCGGCCTGCGCCGCTGCTTCGGGCTGCGTACCGCAGTCATAACCGCTCTTGCCGATAACGAGGTCGGCAGGCTCATAGAGGACTTTATTCTTCAGGGCGGAGTCGATACCTCGTTTATAAAATGGATGAGCTATGACGGCATCGGCAGAAATGTCCGAAACGGGCTCAACTTTACCGAGCGCGGCTACGGTATACGCGGAGCCGTCGGCGTGTCCGACAGGGGCAACACCGCAGCCTCTCAGCTCAGAGCCGAGGACGTTGACTGGGATTATATTTTCGGCAAATTGGGAGTCCGCTGGCTGCACACGGGCGGAATCTTTGCCGCTCTCTCCGAGACGAGCGCAGAGACCGTTATAGCCGCAGTCAAAAAGGCCAAGGAATACGGCACCGTCGTCTCCTATGACCTCAACTACCGTCCCTCGCTCTGGAAGGGCATAGGCGGACTTGAAAAGGCTCGGCAGGTCAACCGCGAAATCGCAAAATATATCGACGTCATGATAGGCAACGAGGAGGACTTCACCGCCTGTCTCGGTCTTGAGGTCGAGGGTAACGACGCGGGACTCAAGAAGCTCAATGTCGAAGGCTATTGCAAAATGATAGAGAACGCCGTCAAGATTTATCCGAATTTCAAGGTGGTTGCGACTACGCTCAGAACCGTCAAGACAGCTACCGTCAACGATTGGAGCGCCATCTGCTGGGCGGACGGCAAGCTCTATGAGGGCATGAAGCTCGATGCGCTCGAGATATTCGACCGCGTGGGCGGAGGCGATTCGTTCGCGTCGGGGCTTATCTACGGACTTATGACCGAGGGGGAGCCTCAGTATGCCGTCAACTGCGGCATAGCGCACGGTGCGCTGGCTATGACCACGCCGGGCGACACCTCCATGGCGAGCAAGCGCGAGGTCGAGGCCGTTATGAACGGCGCGGGCGCAAGAGTGCAGAGATAAGAGAGGAGAGTAAAAAATGGATAAAGAACAAATACTTACTAAAATACAGGACTGCGGCATTGTCGCGGTCGTCAGAGCGGAGAGCGCAGACCGGGCGAGCAGAATCGCCGACGCCTGCATAGAAGGCGGCATTGCGGCTATCGAGCTCACTTTCACAGTGCCCCATGCGGATAAGGTCATAGAGGAGCTTGCAAAGCGCTACACCCCCGATCAGATGATTCTCGGCGCGGGCACGGTTATGGATGCGCCTACCGCGAGAATAGCCATGCTCTCGGGCGCAAACTTTGTTGTCAGCCCTTATTTTGACCCCGAAACAGTAAAAATGTGCAACCGCTACAGGGTTGCCGTCATGCCCGGAATAATGACCGTCAAGGAGGCTGTCGCCGCCATGGAGGCGGGCGCGGATATCCTCAAGGTGTTCCCCGGCGACGTCTACGGGCCGAAGATAATAAAAGCCATAAGAGGGCCGATACCCTACGCGAAGATGATGCCCACGGGCGGAGTCGATGTCGATAACGCCGCCGATTGGATAAAGGCGGGCGCAGTGGCGGTAGGCGCGGGCAGCTCGCTGACGGCGGGCGCAAAGACCGGCGACTACAAAAAAATCACCGACACCGCACGCAAGTTTATTGAGAATATAAAGGCGGCGCGCGAGGGAAGATAATCCCGAAAAGAAACCGAAAGCAAAGGAACCTATATGTTTGTAGATATTGCGAAAATTAAAATAAAAGCCGGAAACGGCGGCGACGGCGCGGTGACCTTCCACCGCGAGAAATATGTCGCATCCGGCGGACCCGACGGCGGCGACGGCGGCAAGGGCGGAGACATCATATTCGAAGTCGACGACAATCTTGCCACTCTTGCGGACTTCCGCTATAAGAGAAAGTACAGCGCGCCCGACGGAAAGCGCGGCGACGGCGGACGCAGGCGCGGCAAAAACGGCGAGGATCTTGTCATCAAAATCCCGCGCGGAACGATAATCCGCGAGGCGGAGTCGAACGCGGTTATGGCGGATATGTCCGAAAAGACCTCGTTTGTTGCCGCAAAGGGCGGCCGCGGCGGCTGGGGCAACACCCATTTCAAGACCCCGACCCGTCAGACTCCCCGTTTCGCGAAAAGCGGCACTCCCGGCGAGGAGTGGGAGGTCATACTCGAGCTCAAGCTGCTTGCCGATGTCGGTCTGCTCGGCTTCCCGAACGTCGGAAAGTCCACGTTCATTTCCGTAGTCAGCGAGGCAAAGCCCATAATCGCCGACTATCATTTCACAACCATAACTCCCGTCCTCGGCGTTGTCACCATGGGCGAGGGCGAGTCGTTTGTCGTCGCGGATATCCCCGGACTTATCGAGGGTGCGAGCGACGGCGTAGGCCTCGGCCATGAGTTCTTGCGCCATGTTGAGCGCTGCCGAATGCTCCTGCATATAATAGACGCTGCGGGCAGCGAGGGCAGGGACCCGATAGAGGACTTCGAGAAAATAAACGCCGAGCTTGAAAAGTTCGACCCCGAGCTCTCGAAGCTTCCGCAGATAGTTGCGGCGAATAAGATAGACATGGCCGACGAGGCTCAGATAGAGCGCCTGCGCGAATATTTTACCTCTCGCGGCTACGAGTTTTATACCATGTGCGCGCCGATTCAGGAGGGCACGGCCGAGGTCATAAACGCGGTTGCCAAGCGTCTCAAGACTCTGCCGCCGATAAAGCGCTACGAGACGCAGGAGATACCCGTTGAGATGTTCGAGCGTCAAAAGGACACGGGCTTTACCGTCCGCGAGGAGGACGGCGTTTATATTGTCGAAGCGCCGTGGCTGCTCAAGATACTTCAGTGCACCGACATGGACGACTATGAGTCGCTCCAGTATTTCCAGCGCGTGCTCCATTCGAGCGGAATACTCGCAAAGCTCGAGAGCATGGGGATTCAGCAGGGCGACACCGTTGAAATATACGATTTCGAATTCGACTATATGCCGTAACGGAGGCTTTTCACTTGATAGGAATAAGCGAAGAACTGAAAAATACAGACCCGGATTTGCTCAGCCCGCTGACCCTTGCGTTTGTGGGCGATACGGTGTTTGACCTGCTCGTCAGGGGTAATCTTGTCATGCAGGCGAACCGCCCCGTCGGCAAGCTGCATCCGCTTGCGGCAACGAAGGTCTGCGCCGCCGCTCAGGCGCGAGACGCGCGCGATATCGCGCCGCTGCTGACCGAGCGTGAGGCGGATATCTATCGGCGCGGCAGAAACGCGCACACCGGAAGGATCCCCAAGAGCGCAAGCTCCGCCGAATATCACAGCGCAACAGGTCTCGAGGCGCTTTTCGGCTGGCTGTATCTCAGCGGTCGGGATGACAGGATAGAGGAGCTGTTTGAACATATCATCAATATGGAAAAATGCGATGAGGTGAAGCTATGAAAGGGAAAAGCAGAAGAAAAGAGACCCTGAGCCCCTACGAGCGCCGCAAGAGACGCCTTGAAAAAAGGTTTTCCAACGCGCCGAAAACAACGGGGCAAAAGATAGCCGGCGCGGTCATAGACAATATATGCTGGATAGTCGGCTGCTCGCTCTATTCGATAGGTGTCGTGTCGTTCGCGCTGCCCAACAGCATCGCGCAGAGCGGCACTACGGGACTTGCGATAATAGTCAACCACCTTTTTGAGTTTATTCCGCTGGGTACTGCGAACTTTCTGCTAAACCTTCCGCTGATGATTTTAGCCCTTATTTTTATCGGCTGGCGCTTTGTCGCAAAGACACTGTGGGTGACGGCAATACTCTCCGCCCTGCTCGACCTTTTCGGCAGCTTTATGCCGACCTATACGGGCGATAAGATTTTGGCGGCAATATTCTGCGGCGTGTGCACGGGCGCTGGGCTTGCGGTGGTCTTTATGCGCGGCGCGACCACGGGCGGCACGGATATCATAGGCAGGCTCGTCCACAAGGCGTTCCCGCATATCCAGATAGGCAAGGTCATCATGGCGGCGGACGCTTTGATAGTTATTCTCGGCGCCGTTGTGTTCCGCTCGGTCGAGTCGGCGATGTATGCGGTCATAGTTATTTTCGTCAACTCCCGTCTGCTCGACTATATCCTCTATGGCACGGGCAGCGGAAAGCTGCTGCTCGCCGTGACTGAGCACGCGCAGGAGATATCCGATGCGATAACCTCGAAGATGGGCAGAGGAATCACAATTCTGCCGGTCAAGGGCGGCTACACGGGCAAGGAGAAAAGCATGGTAGTCTGCGCCGTGAAGAAAAACGAGGTGCCCCACCTGACGAAGATAATCAGGCAGGTGGATACCGAGACGTTTATAATCATAACCGAAGCCGGTGAAATTCTCGGCGAGGGCTTCATTGCGCCCGGAGTCAACTGAATAACAAAGCGCGGAGGCTTTTTGTGAACCTCCGCGCTTTTTTAAAATTTTTTCCAAAACAGGTGAGAAAATCCGCAGACTTCTGCGACAATATAAGTGAAAGGCGGGACGCCGCCTCGAAAGGATTGATCCAATGCACAACGGTGAGAGTAGCTACCGCCGTTTTGTCGAGGGCGACCAAAGCGCGTTTGACGAGCTCATGGACGCCTATCGCGACAGACTGATATTTTTTATCAAGGGTTATGTCGGCTCCGCGGAGGAGGCGCAGGACATAGCCATGGGTACCTTTGTCGAAATTCTTGTGCATCCGGGGCGTTTCCGCTTCAAAAGCTCGTTCAAGACCTACATATATTCCGTCGCAAGGCATAAAGCGGTCGATTTTCTGCGCAAAAAACGCACCGTGCCGGACAGCGGAAAAGAGATTTGGGACGAGAGCGCCATTGATTCATTCTACAGGCGCGAGGACGCGAGAACCGTGCGCGAATGCATGGACAGACTGAACGGCGATTACAGAACCGTGCTGTATCTGGTTTATTTTGAGGAAGTGGACGGCGACGGTGCGGCAAAAATTATGGGCAAAAGCAAAAAGCAGCTTGCGAATCTCCTCTACAGGGCGAAGCAGGCGCTTAAAACCGAGCTCGAAAAGGAGGGCTTTTGCTATGAAGACAGGTAAAGAATTCAGAGATGAAGTTTATGCCCGCGCTTCAAAGGAGCGGGTGAGAATAAAAAGACGCAACCGTATGATAATGACCGCCGTGCCGTGCTTTGTTATCGCAATCGCCGCCGCAGCGACAGCGGTTTATTGTTCGAATTTGCTTCCTACGAAGGAGGCGGCGCCCATCTCTGTTGCCGGATATAATACTTCGGAGAAAAATGTCGACAGCCTCGACGATACGGAGCAGACTCCGACCGAGGTGCAGAAGCCGGGCGGCACAGGCGATTTTGCCTATGAGACGGTTGCGGAGGGTGCATCGGCTGCAAAGAACGACGAACCGGCTGCACCGACGAAAAATAACGACAAGACGGGCGAAGCCGCCGCCTTAGGCTATGACTTTAAGGCTTTTTCGGATAAGGCGGAGTCGAATAAAAACGGCACGCACGACAATCCCGACGTTATAGTGATAAAGAGCAAAAAGGAGCTTGAAGAATATCTCGCGGCTCAGGAGAAATACGGAGCGCTGAGCGAAGAGCTGAAGGCAGAGCTTTTGAGCAAGGATGACGGGTTTTTCGGCAGAAACACCGTCGCCGTCATAGCGGCGGACAGCGAATATGAATTAGTAAACTGCCGCGCCAACTCCGACGGTACTCTCACGGTCTCTGTCAAAAAGAAAGAAAACGTACAAGGAGTCGGCTGCCATATGCTGCTGACCGTATATAACAGACAGTTTAACGACATTGTCCTCACGGACACTTAAAACGAAAGGGGAGGAAATAAATGAAGCTCAAAAAATTGGTGGCTCTTTTGCTCTGTGCCGCAGTTATGCTGCCTCTTGCGGCGTGCGTAAAAAAGCCGGATTCCGGAACATCGCGGACATCGCAGACTACAGATGACACCACCGTCACGCCGACAAAGGACGGCGATACTTCTATCACCGCGACTGACAAGGGCAATAAAGGCGCCGCCGCGCAGGATCTCATGCAGGGCATAACCAAGGGCAAGGGCGCATCCAAAAAGCCGGACAGCCGCTTTGCGAATGTCGCCGCATCGTTTGCGCTTGATCTTTTCAAGGATGAATACAAGTCCGGCAAGAACACGCTCGTTTCGCCTCTCTCCGTGCTCACCGCGCTCGCCATGACGCAAAACGGCGCAGAGGGCAAGACCCTCTCCGAGATGCAGAAAGTTCTCGGCGGGCTCGACCGCGATACTTTAAACGCATATATGAACGCATATCTCGCCGCAGTCGCGGGCAAGGACAGCGCACTCAAATGCGCCAATTCCATATGGGTCGACAGCAAGCTCGATGTCAAGACCTCTTTCCTCCAGAAGAACGCGGATTTCTATTCGGCGCAGGCATACAAAGCGGATTTCACAAGAAAAAATACCGTAAACGAGATAAATTCGTGGGTGAACAAAAACACGAACGGCATGATAAAAAAGCTGGTCGACGAGTTCGATCCCCTCACGGTTATGGTGCTCATGAATGCGCTCTGCCTTGAGGCGGAGTGGAGCGATCCGTATACAGACAACTGCGTGAGCGATGGCACGTTCAAAAATGCCAAGGGCAATCTCGTCAAGGCGGAATATATGTATTCGCAGGAGACGGAATATATCGAGACCGAGAATGCCACGGGCTTTGTCAAATATTATAAGGGCGGCAAGTTTGCCTTTGTCGCGCTTTTGCCGAACGAGGGCACGAGCATCGACAGCTATATCGCCTCGCTGACGGGAAAGGGCTTTCTCGGTGCGCTGAATTCGAGAAAGAATACTCGGGTCAACACGCAGATGCCGAAGTTCAAGTGCGAATACAGCAACTCGCTCGTCAACACTCTCAAGAAAATGGGCATGGGTACCGCGTTTGACGAGAACAAAGCGAACTTCTCGTCCATAGCGGACAACTCGAACGGCAACATATTTATCGGCGAGGTTATCCACAAGACCTTTATCGAGGTCGCCGAAAAGGGCACACGCGCAGGAGCGGTGACTGCCGTTATCTCAGAAAAGAGCGCAGCAATGCCTGTCGAACAGCCGAAGGAAGTAAGGCTCACAAGACCGTTTGTTTATGCGATAATAGATACCCAGACCAATCTGCCGCTCTTTATCGGCGCGCAGACGGATATTTAAGGAGGTGCGCCCGTGAAAGTCAAGAAAATGCTGGCTGTTTTCATGAGCGTTCTGTCGCTTGCCGCCTGTATTTTACCGTTTTCCGGCTGCGGAAAGACCGTGGGAAAAGTTCATAACAAGGGCGTGAAAAGCGGCGCTGTACGCGACCTGACAGAGGGAATTTCAAAGAACGAATCCGCCTCAAAAGCCCCCGACGACGAATTTAAAGCCGCCGCCTCATCGTTTGCGACAGAGATTTTCAAAGATAACTATTCAAAGGGCAAGACGACGCTTGTGTCGCCGCTGTCCGTGCTTACCGCGCTCGCGCTGGTGCAAAACGGCGCTCAGGGCGATACGCTCGCCCAGCTTGAGCAGGCTCTCGGCGGACTTGACTGCGACACGCTCAACGCCTATATGCGCGCCTACTGCGACTTTCTGACCGAGAGCGACGAGCTGAAAATCGCAAATTCCGTCTGGACGGACAGCAGCGCAAAGGCAAAGCGGGCTTTCCTGCAAAAGGCGGTGGACAGCTACTCGGCGCAGCTTTTCTCAGCGCCCCTGAGCGACCCGAAAACCGTAGAGAGCATAAACTCGTGGGTCAAAAAGAACACCGACGGAATGATTCCCAAGATAATCGAAAAGGCGGACCGTTATGCCGTTATGATGCTTGTAAACGCCATAGCGTTCGACGCGAAGTGGGAAACTCCGTATAAGAGAAGCGATATAGAGAAGCTTGAATTCACCTCATATTCCGGCAGCAAAAAGAAAACCGACTTTATGTGCTCGACCGAGAACATATATCTCAAGGACGGCGGCGCGGTCGGCTTCATGAAGCCCTATAAGAACGGCCGCTTTGCTTTCGCGGCGCTGCTGCCGGATGAAAATACGGGCATTGATGATTATGTTGCGTCCCTGAGCGGAGATAAGCTGATGAAAATTTTCTCGTCGGCTAAGCGCGGCAATGAAGTCAACGTCAAAATGCCGAAGTTCAAGGCGGAGTACAGCACGCAGCTTATCGATACGCTCAAAAAGATGGGCGTGAAGGACGCATTTGACAACAAGACTGCGGACTTCTCCTCGCTCGTAGAGAACAGAGACGCCTATATTGCAACGGTAGTTCACAAGACCTTTATCGAGGTGGACGAGAACGGCACGCGCGCCGCCGCGTCAACGCTCGTCGGCGCCGATACAATGAGCCTTATGGAGCCGTATAGCGTGTGCCTCAACCGTCCGTTTGTCTATATGATAGTGGACACCGAAACGAACCTGCCGCTGTTTATCGGCGTGCAGACCGAAATATAATACGATACCTCTACCTCTATTTTCCCCCAAATAGGATGACCCCGCCGGTTGATTTTACCCGGCGGGGTCGCTTACTTTTATGATTATATTTTACTGCCGATAATTTTTCAGCTCGTCCGCTTCTTCTATCTCTATCTCCGGGTCCTCTCCGAGAACCGGCGGCGCGGAGTCCGCGGCGGTTAGCTGCTTTATCCATTTTCGGCTCTTGAATCTTATCAGGCAGAGTAAGGATTTCGGCGTGTCCTCCGCGAGATACATCGCAATTATCAGAACATAGAACGGAACGTCTGTCAGGAATCCGAGCGTGGTAACTATAGGTATACTCAATAAAAACAGCGCGCCTATGTCGAGGAACATTCCGATTTTCGTGTCTCCGCCGGCTCTGAATATGCCGACCACGCAGACATACGAGATGTTTCTGACTCCTATCCACAGCGAGTAGATGAGCAGGAGCGTCGACGTCATCTGCCGGGCGCCCTCCGTCTCAATGGGCAGTATCCGCAGCAGCGGATTGCGCAGGAATATCATGGCGACTCCCGTCAGCACTCCGAGCAGGGGGACGAGCTTTATGAACCGCTTGCCCATGGAGTAGGCCTCATCAGCCTTGCCGGCACCGACCGCCTTGCCTGTCATTATCGAGCAGGCGTGGCAAATGCCGACGAAGAAGACGAAGGCTATCTGTTCTATCGAGCTGAATATCGTATATGCGGCGTAGTTTTCGCTGCCCTGACGCGCATAAACCATGGCATAGACATTGGTGCCCACTCCCCAGAGCAGCTCGTTGAGCATTATCGGGGCACAGACACGCAGGAACTTCTTGAAAAATTCAATATCCTTCTTGAAAAATTCGCCGATCGGCGCATGGATGATATTCTTTTTCGCGTTGCCTATCACAAAGAGCAGCACCGCCTGAACGACCATGGCTATGGCCGTCGCTATCGCCGCACCGCGAAGCTTCAGCGCGGGGAAGCCCAGCTTGCCGTATATGAGAATGTAGTTGAGCACGGTGTTTGTCGCAACGGACGCTATCGAGCAGGCGAGCGGCGTGTGAACGTCCTCGGTCGAGCGCATGACGGTGCTCGTGACAAGCGAGATGGCGACAAAAATTCCGTAGGGCGCAACGGCCTGCAAATACTGCACTCCGGCGGCTATGACCTCCTCCTCGGAGGTGAAAACGCGCATCATCTGCTCCGGGATTGCGAGCACCGATACAGTGTATAATGCACCCACGGCAAGCGAGAGTATGAGCCCTATGCCGTAGCTGCGGCGGATGCTCCGTCTGTCGTTTATGCCCCAGAACTGCGCCGTCATTGTCGCCGTGCCGGAGCTTATTCCGAACAGGGCGAGGTTCAAAAGGAAGCCCCAGCGTCCCGCGACACCTATCGCCGCCGTGCTGACGTTGCCGAGTCCCACGGTCATTGCGGTATCGACGAGCTGAGCGCATGAGGTCAGCAGCTGCTGGAGGGCGATGGGTATCGCCAAAGAAAACATTTTTTTGTAGAAACCCGAGCGGGTCGAATTTGACATTTGACTGTTATTATCTCCTATTTCTTATTCTTCGATCGCGGCCTTTGCGCTGTTTATTCCGTGAAACACGGTCATATCGAACTTCGGCTCGCGGTCGTAAGTGTAAAGTCCGTTTTGCTCCTGCTCTATGTCGTAGAGCTGCGTGTAGCAGAAGCCGAACATCAGCTCGTTGCCGAGCAGGGCTTCGGTGAGCCCTCTGTATCTCTCGATAAACTCATTCTCTGTCCTTGGCGCGTTGCCGTAGCCCCAGGCATTTTCGTCCTGCTCGCCGACGACCCACTTTATGCCGCCGTATTCGCTGACGAAGGTGGGCTCGCCCGCGTATTTCTGGCGGCTGTCGTGCCTGTCAAACAGAGTGCCGTCCGAGACGAGCTTATCGTAATTTTCTTTGAATATCTTCGGGTCCTGCTCATAGTCGTGAACGTCGAAGATATCGCTCATAACATGGAAATTTCCGCTTGTGTCGATGCACGGGCGGGTGCTGTCGAGCTGTTTTGTGATTTTGTAAACCGTTTCGAGCAGCTCGTCTCTCTGCTGTCTTCCGTCGTAGTCCCAGGTTTCATTGAACGGGCACCAGCCGATTATCGACGGGTGATTGAAGTCCCGCTCCACTTCCTCGCACCATTCGGGCAGAATTCCGTAAATCGCGTCGGGCGCAGAATAGTCAAGTCCCCAGTTCGGGTATTCGCCCCAGACCAAATAGCCCATGCGGTCGCAGTGATAGAGGAATCTCTGCTCGAACACCTTTTGATGCAGTCGCGCCCCGTTGAAGCCGGCGGCTAAAGATATCTCGATATCTTTTATCAGATCGCTCTCGTCGGGCGCGGTGTATATGCCGTCGCGGTAGAAGCCCTGGTCGAGCACAAGACGCTGAAAAACCGATTTGCCGTTGATGAGATATTTGAATCCGTCGAGGCGGATGTCGCGCAGACCGAAGTAGCTCTTTACCGTGTCGCCGCCGAAGGTGATAACAAGGTCATAGAGCCTGCCGCAGCCGACCTCCCACAGGTGCTTTTCGAGCAGCTTTATTTCGCCCGAGACGCAGCCCGCCGAGCTTTGGCAGTCGCAGATGCCGACTATCTTGCCGTCGTAGAGAACATCTATTCCGAGCTCACCGCTGCCGCAGAGCTCGCAGGAAAAAGCGACGGAGGAGTCGGTCGGATTCGGGAAAAGCTTTATGCTTTTTATGTAGCTTTCGGGCACGAACTCGACCCATACGGTCTGCCATATGCCCGTTGTGCGGGTGTAGTCGCAGTCGTGCGAATGAAGCCGCTCGCTCTGCTTTCCGCGCGGGACGAGCGGATTTCTCACATTGTCTCGGGCTTCAACGGCTATCGAGTTTTTGCCGACTCTCAGAAACCTCGTGATGTCTCCGGAAAACGAGACGTAGCCGCCCTTGTGGTGCATGGCCTCTTCGCCGTTTATATAAACCGCAGCGTCGTAGTCAACGGCGCCGAAGTGCAGAATAACTCTGCCGTTAAGATTGCTTTCGCTTATTTCTATGTCGCGCCTGTACCACACGCAGTTTAAAAAATCGGTGTTTTCGACGCCGGAGAGACGGCTTTCGGGACAGAACGGGACGATGATTTTTGATTTGAGGTGCTCGGCGTGCTGAAGCCCGCGCTCCCTGCCGCTGACGCTGTTATCGATTTCGAATTCCCATTCGCCGTTGAGGTTGAGCCAGTTTTCTCTTTCAAATTGCGGATTCGGATGCTCCGCTCGCGGAATAAAATTTGCCATTTATTTATTTCCTTTCAAGATATATTACTTGCTGAAATATGTCGCCTCAACCATCGCGCAAAGCGCGTGATAGACGGGGAGAGTCAGCTCCTGAACCTTAAACGTCTCGCTCTCGGGCAGGCGCAGACAAACGGTGCACAGCTCGCTCATAAGGCTCGGCTTCTCGCCCGTTATGCCAATGCTCTCTATGCCCATGGCGTTTGCGACCTTGACGGCGTTTACTACATTTGCGGAGTTGCCGGAGGTGCTCAGCGCAATCAGCGCGTCGGGGCTCGAGGAAGCATATGCCCAGACCTGCTGAGCGAATATCATGTCGGCCGCTATATCATTTGCAAAGGCGGTGTTCAGCCCCTCGTGTGCGCTGAGCGCAACCGCGGGCAGTGCGCCCTGAAGATGATTTGCGAGATACTCGCCGTCCTTTATTTCCGAGAAAGCCTCTCTCTGCTTGCCGTCAAGCTCTCTTGTGAGCAGAAAGCCCTTCATCAGCTCGCCGACTATGTGCTGCGCGTCCGCCGCGCTTCCGCCGTTGCCGCAGATAAGCAGCTTGCCGCCGCGGTCATAGCAGGTGCACATAACGTCATATGCGCGCTTTATATCCTCTCTTATACTCGCGAGGGCGGGGTAGCGGACAAAGAGCTCTTCGAAAATTTCTTTTTCTCTGTTCATGTTTCTCCTCCGTTTGCCGCGGCGTCGAGCGCGATTACAAGCGACGCCAAGTCGCCTATCTTTTCGCCGAGCCCTGCGGGAATTATTTTGCATTCCGCCGTCTGCTTAAGAGCCTCGCGGTGCAATGCTTTTTCCATGCTGTCTCTGAGAAGCTGCCCCGAGCGGGCGAAGATGCTGCCGATTATTATAGCCTGCGGGTCAAGTATATCGGCGATTATTGCGAGTCCTTCGCCGAGCTTTTCTCCGCAAATTTTATATACTTCAATAGCCGTTTCGTCGCCGTTTTCGGCTGCCTCGGCGGCGATTTTTGCCGTTATGCGTCCTATTCCCTCGGCGTCCTCGCACATGAGCGTGCTCCCGCCGTTTTCAATGGTTTTTCTCGCCATAGCCTGTGCGAGACGGCCTATTCCGCCGCCGCTGCAAAAGCCCTCGAACGAGCCGCGCTTGCCGTAGCCCACTGGGCCGTCCTCGGCGATTCTCATATGCCCGACTTCGCCCGCCATGTCGTTCGAGCCACTGTAAAGCCTGCCGTCGAGTATAAGCCCCGCGCCCATACCCGTGCCGAAGGTCAGGAAAACCATGTTGCGCAGTCCTTTTCCCGCGCCGAACCTCCATTCGGCGAGCGCGCAGGCGTTGGCGTCGTTTTGCAGATAAGCGTCAAACCTGAACCGCTCCTCTATCATGTCGACTATAGGCACGCAGTCCCAACCCGGGAGATTGGGCGGGGAGAGGATAACGCCGCGCCTGCTGTCAAGCGGACCGCCGCAGCTTATGCCCGCGCAAAGGATATCCTCGGGAGAAAGCGCGTTTCTTTTGAGCAGCTCTTCAACATTGTCGAGCAGCTCTGCGGTCACGGCACGCCAGCCGCGCGAGACTCTTGTCTCGAAGCGAAGTTTGTCTGTTATTATGTCCTCGACGCCGCCATGAGTCCTGCCGAGCAGGACGGCGCATTTTGTTCCGCCGATGTCTATACCTATTATATATTTTTTCATTAATTATCACTTCCGCTTTTACTGCACACATATTATATACATAAATCTTTTTTCAGTCAATCGGATAAACAGGCAAATATAAGAAAAACTACTGTATATAGCGTTGACGGAGGAAGAAAAATGGTTCTGACGATATTGAGAATATTAATACTTTACGTTCTTGCGACTGCGGCGGTCAGAATAATGGGAAAAAGGCAAATAGGGGAGCTTCAGCCGTCGGAGCTTGTTATAACCATTCTGCTCTCCGAAATCGCGGCTATACCCATGCAGGATACGGATATACCCCTGCTCAATTCCGTAGTCGCGGTGCTTCTGCTCGTGGCGTTCGAGATAATCAGCTCGGTTATCTCCATGAAGAGCCGCGGCGCGCGCAGACTGCTCGAGGGCAACGCCGTGACCGTCATACGCGACGGCAGGATAGACCAGAAGGAGATAAAACGCCTGCGCTATACCGTTGACGATTTGCTGACCGCTCTGCGGCAAAAGGATGTCTTTGATATCTCCACTGTCGGCTATGCCGTGCTCGAGACGAACGGCAAGCTCTCGGTCATGCTGAAGCCCGACGAAAACGCTCTGACGGCAAAGACGCTGAGGCTCTCTCTGCCGGACCCCGGTATGCCGTGCCTCGTTATCAGCGACGGAAAGGTTATTCGCGAGCATTACGACGACTGCAATATGAACGACAGAGAATTAAAACGCCTGCTGAGAGCCAAGGGGATGGCGGTTGAGGATGTGCTGATAATGACCGTTGACCGCGACAGAAACGCAGTTATAGTCGAAAAGGAGAAGAAGATATGAAACGCTTTGCAACAGCCTTGGTTCTGCTCCTTCTGACGCTTACTCTGAGCATCGGAGCGCAGCTTATATTCTCGAAGAAAACCGACGAGCTGATAACGGGTCTTGAAGCTTTGCTCCGCGCGGTCGACGCGGGGGAGGGCGAGGAGCGGGCGCTGGAAAACGTCGAGGAAGCGTGGCGCGGCTCGAAGAAAATACTGCATATCCTGCTCGTCCACCGCTCGATGGACGAGATAGAGATAAACATAAACAGCCTGGGCGAATATCTCGGCGCTGGCGACAGGGAAGCCTTGCGGCAGGCCTGCACCGAGGCGCTGATGCAGCTTGAAAATCTGCGTGACGCGGGGAGGATAACAATAGAAAATATTCTGAAAATAGCGTGATTTGCATTGACAAAATGCTCCAGATATTGTAAAGTTATTTTGTAGATATCAATAAAAAGGAGCACAGCTATGAAGAAAAAGGCGGATCCGAAAAGTACTATACTGACGATAATTCTCATAATAACTTATGCTTTGTCTGTAGTGTTCAATTTCTCGCATATGTCGGACAGCACCGGCAGCAGAAAGCCGGGCTTTGCAACGGCGGGACTTTTCCTGCTCGCGGCATTTGTCTATATTCTGTTTAATCGCAAGAACAAGCGCCCGCTTGTCGTCGGCATTGTGTTCTGGTCGATTTCGCTCGCGTGCTCGATATTCGCGCTGCTGATGTATTTCGCTTACAGCGATTGGATGAGCTTCTCATATCTTTTCATGATGGCATTTCTCCCGCCGAGCTTCGGCATTGCCGCGCCGTTCAAGTCGCTCAACACGCTCTACTTTTTCATCCTCTTTGCAATACCCGCGGCAGAGCTGATATTCCATATAATTTTACTTGCAATCCGCTCAAAGAGAATTAAAAAATAAACAGATTATAACATCGCGGCTTTCGGCCGTCCCTCGTCGGGACGGTCGTTTTTGCGGCCGAAAGCCTTGATATATAAGCGCTTTGCAGCATTTGCAATTTTAGAATTAATCATTCTTTTATAAATTAAACATAAAGTTAATATTATTTAATCAAACTTAACCGCGCCCCGTATTGACATAAACCGCGCAGTGATATAAATTAGGTTTGTCACGATTTATGCCCTTTTGTGCGGCGGAATATTTGTTTCGAATCAGGGCGGAATCAAATAAAGATTATCAACGGAGGAAACATGGAAAAGAAAAATGTAACCCCGACCGTGAAGCAGCTGCTTTGCGCTTCGGCAGAGAAGTACGGAGAAGAGACGTTTATAAAATTCGTGCGCAACGATGCAGTCGAAGAGCGCAGCTATGTCCGCGTTAAGACAGACAGCGAGGCGGTCTGCCGCTGGTTGAGAAGCATATCGAAAGACCGTATGCACGTCGCCGTTGTCGGCAAGACCAACTATGAATACATAACCTGCATTACCGGAGTGCTGCTCAGCGGCAACGTTGTTGTCCCGTTTGCGCCCGACATCTCCGCAAAAGAGGCCACCGAGCTTTTCGACCGCGCAGATATCGACATGGTGCTCTATGACAGCGCCTTTGAGCAGAACATCGACGAGGTTCGCGCCAACTGCCCGAAGATAAAGCACGCGGTTGACCTTGCCGATGAGCATTTCTTTGCGGATATCTATGAAAAATATTCGGAGCGCAGTGAATTCGCTTCTCTCTCCGACTATGAGGCCGATCCCGAAAAGTGCGCGGTCATAATCTTTACCTCCGGCACAACGGGAATCAAAAAGGGCGTTATGCTCTCGATGAATGCCCTTGTAGGCAACATTCTTTATAAGGAATATATCAACATCTTCGCCGAGAGGACCTCGACCCTCTCCGTGCTCCCGATGCATCATATATACTGCTTCTCGGGCGACTATCTGAAGAACCTGTGCGACGGCGTTCAGGTCTGCCTCAACAGCAACCTCAGCGAAATCGTCACGAACCTTCAGCGCTTTGAGCCCAACGCCATGCGCGTTGTCCCGATGATAGCGCAGCACCTGCTTCAGCGCATAAAGATAGTCGCGTCGAAGAATCCCGATATGACCCCCGCCGAGGCGGCAAAGACCGTTCTCGGAAGGAACCTCAACTGGATGACCTCCGGCGGCGCTTATCTCGATCCCATTCTTGCCGAGGAGTTTGACAAGCTCGGCATAATGCTCCGTCAGGGCTACGGCATGACCGAGGTCGGCTGCCGTATCTCCGTGCCCGACAGAGGCGTTTCCATCGAGTCCGTCGGCAGAGTTATAGACATCTGCGACGTCCGCATTGAAAACGGCGAGATTCAGGTCAAGACCCCGACTATCATGCTCGGCTACTACAAGATGCCCGAGGAGACCGCGAAGATGTTCACCGAGGACGGCTGGTTTAAGACAGGCGATATCGGCTATGTCACCGAGAACAGACAGCTCTTCATCACCGGCAGAGTCAAGAATCTGATAATCCTCTCGAGCGGCGAAAACGTCTCCCCCGAGGCGATAGAGAAGAAGTTCAAGAAGCTCAGCCTTGTTTCCGAGGTTGTGGTTTACGGTGAAAAGGATCACCTTGTCGCCGAGATATATCCCGACTTCGAGCACGCGGAGCAGGAGGGCGTGAAGGATATTCCCGCCGAGATAGAGAGACACATGGACGAGATAAATGCGGGTTCGAAATCATCCCACTTTGTCTCCGAGCTCAGATTCCGCGACGAGCCCTTTGAAAAGACCTCGAGCGGAAAGATAAAGAGAAAAGAAACCGTTGTCGGTTAAGGAGGAAAATAATATGAAACCCAAGGCAGGAACAGAGGTATTTGAGCTGATTCCCTCGCAGAAGATGATAAACTTCATGCTCAAATACAGCTTCTTTCATAAGCAGGTTATCCAGATACCCATGTCGATAGTCACGAGCACCCCGATAGATTTCGACGTGCTCAAAAAGGCGCTCAACATAGAGATAGAGCGCAACGACTGCATGAGACTTCGCTTCTACAAGGAGCACGGTGAGTTCTATCAGTATTTTCTCGACAAGTTCGTCGTTGAAGACGTGCCCGTTATGACCTTTTCGACCGAGGAGGAGCAGGAGGCATTCCTCACCGCCGACGCACGCAAGCCCATCCGCCATTTAAAGGGCGAGGACTTCCGCATCATCTTCTTCAACTCCTTCGACGGCAGATACGGAATATATATCAACGTCACCCATCTGTGCATGGATGCCGCCGCGGTATTTGTGTTCTTCTCCGATCTGCTTGCGGTCTATGACCATCTCAAGAACGGCAAGCCCATGCCGCGCCCGCTCGGCGAATACAAAAAGACGATAAGAAAAGAACTCGCCATAGTCGCCGACGAGAAGAAAATGAAAGAGGAGGAGGAGTTCTACACCCAGTTCTTCCTCAAGGACGGCGACCCGCTCTATGCCGGCGTTCACGGACCCGAGCTGCTTGAAAAAGAGCGCAAGAGAAAGCATGACCCGTCTCTCAGAGCTCCGTCCTGCTTCGACCCGATACACGACAAGGCCGAGCTTGCAAAATTCGATGTCTCCAAAGAGGACAGCGACAAGATACTCGCCTTCATGCAGTCGAGCGGAGTCAGCCCCGAGTGCCTTGTTCAGCTCGCAATGCGCCTGCATATTTCCAAGATAAACTACAGGACGAACGACTCCTATTTCGTCACCCTCTGCACACGCCGCAGAACTCTCGACGAGAAGCGCTCCGGCGGTACTCTCGCAGAGCCGCTGCCGTGGAGAATAGTCCTGCCCGAGGAGCTGACCTTTACAGAGGCGCTCGACAAGATGGCAGAGCTTCAGATGACCCTGTTCAAGCATATAGACTACCCCTATCTCGAGTGCCGCGAGCTTGTAAGAAGACTGTTTAACTACAGCCCGATAGCAGCCTCGTCCTCGATGATGTTCTCGTGGTTCCCGATAGGCAAGGACACGATGAACGGTTGGGATTACGAGTTCTCGGGCTACAGCCTCGGCAGATACATCATGCCGCTCTACAGCTTCGCAATGTATGACTCGCACACAGGCTGCTTCAAGTTCTCATATCTGCATCGCACGAATATGATAACCTCCGAGCACATAAAGGCCCTGCACGAAAAGACCGTCCGCGCGCTGCTTCTCGGAGCGGAAAACCCCGACAGAACGCTCGGCGAGATACTCGATATACTTTAAAAAGGAGAGACAGTCATGCTTGAAAAGATAGCCGCAATAATCTGCGAATATGTCTATATTGACCCTGCCGAAATTACCGAGCAGGCCAATCTCAGAACCGATATCGGTTTAAGCTCGCTTGACCTTATGAGCGTCGCATCGGATTTGGAGAGCACCTTCGGAGTGAAGATCACCGAGAGAGCCATTCTCACCTCCAAGACCGTCAAGGACCTCATGAACTGCGTAGCTGAATAATTACCGAACATCAGCAAAAAGACCGACCCCGGAGTTCCCGGAGTCGGTCGATTTTTTTTATTCGGTTAAATTTTCATCGCAACATCGTATGCGCGCCATACGACGGAGCGTAGGTTGCCCACGGCGAGGCAGTCGCCGACGAGATGAACCTTGCCGGACTTCTCGGTAAGCGGGGCGGGGATATAGCCCGCACAGCTTATGACGGAATCGCAGTCTATATTGATATCCTTGCCGTCCTTGCCGGTGCAGACGATGGAGCCGTCCCTGACCTCCTTGAGAACAGTCTCAAGATAGACGGGGGTTTTATGCAGGGCGAACCACTCTCTGAGATAGGAGGAGTTTGCAAGGCAGACGCCGGTCTGACTCACAAGATCGTCCTTCATCTCGACGATTATCGGATTCTTGCCCTGGAGCGCGAGCTCGTAGGCTATTTCGCAGCCGGTCAGACCGCCGCCGATAACCGCCACGGTGTCGCCGACCGCTGTGCCGTTGAGGTAGTCGCAGCCCTCGATCATCTTCTCATAGCCGGGAACCTTCCTGAGAAGTCTGGGAGTGGCGCCGGTGGCGATGATAACGGGGTCGCTGCCGAAGGCGGAGATATCCTTTATCTCGTCGTTGAGCTTAACCTCTATGCCGAGCTTCGTCATCTGGCGTCTGTACCACTCGAGCAGGTCGCGGAGCTTGCCCTTGTAGGACTCTGCGCTTGCGGGAATGAATGTTCCGCCGAGCACGCCGCTCTTCTCGTGGATTATCGGATTATGCCCGCGGAGCTTGAGCACGCGAGCCGCCTCCATGCCGCCTATTCCGCCGCCGACAATGTGGACGGTCTTGGGTGAATTTGTTTTCTTTATGTAGTGCTTGTTCCACTGCATTGTCTCTGCGTTGATGGCGCAGCGGGAAAGATGCAGGCTGTCGGAGAGCTCCTGATCGTTGGGAACACCCTTGTAGTGGCACATATTGAAGCAGCCGTTGTGGCAGAGAATGCAGGGACGGATATCGTCCTCTCTGTTCTCCATCATCTTCGTGACCCACTCCTGGTCGGCGAGGAACTGACGCGCAAAGCCTGCGCCGTCGAGCTTGCCCTCCTTTATCGCGTCCGCGGCGACTCTCGGGTCGAGGCGTCCGGCGCAGATAACGGGGATATCGCAGAACTGCTTGATGTATTCGACATCCTCGAGGTTGCAGTTCTCGGGCATATAGATGGGCGGGTGAGCCCAGTACCATGCATCGTAGGTGCCGTTGTCGCAGTTGAGGCAGTCGTAGCCCGCATCCTGAAGATACTTGACGGCTCTCTCGGACTCAGCCATGTCGCGTCCTACTTCGGTATAAGCCTCGCCCGGGAGCGCGCCCTGACGGAAGCCCTTTGTCTTGGAAATTATGCTGTAGCGTAGGGAGACGGGGAAATCGTCGCCGCACGCCTTCTTGATAGCCTGAACGACCTCGACCGCGAAGCGGTAGCGGTTCTCGAACGAGCCGCCGTATTCGTCGGAGCGTTTGTTTACATACTTGAGGGTGAACTGATCGAGCAGATAGCCCTCGTGGACTGCGTGAACCTCAACGCCGTCAACGCCCGCTTCCTTGAGCATTCTCGAGCTCTCCGCAAACGCGTTGACCATCTCCGTTATCTCGGCCTTTGTCATCTCCCTCGAGGGTACCTTGTCGGACCAGCGGTTGGGAGAGGGACTCGCGGAGGCGGTGATTTTGTCAAGATCCATGAATGGCTTGCTGAGAACTCTCAGCGCGGGGTTGGTGTAGAGCTTCTCCATCATTTCGCTGATGGTGAAGGAGCGGCCGAAGCCCGCGGTCAGCTGAACAAAGAGCTTTGCGCCGGTCTTGTGGAGCTCGGGAGTCCACTTCTTGAGGTCGGCGTACATCTTCTTGTTCTTGTGGAGCCACTGGCCGAACATGGGATTGTAGACCGGCTGACAGCCGGGAAGAACAAGACCCACGTTGTTTTTTGCTACTTCCATGATAAAGCGTGCGCCGTCTTTATCGAAGTGGTTCTTCTCCATCCATCCGAAGAGGTCGGTGCCGCCCATGCTCGTGAGCACGATGCGGTTCTTGATTTCGCAGTTGCCGATCTTCCACGGAGTGAATAAGGGCTGTAATCTTTGATCCATATAAAAGCCTCCAATAAAAATATATATTTCAACGATAATATATTATCACATTTCGGCTTATTACGCAACAAAAAAACGCGCTTTATCAATACTTTTTTATCAATAGATTGCATATTTTTTCACCGTCGGCCGGCTTGGGGACGTAAATTATCCGCAAAGACTTTTCTGCTTGCAAAAACAAAAACGCAGAGAGCCGTTTGCGACTCTCTGCTTCTGAGTTTATATCTTATTTCTGCTCTGCCGCGTCGGGGGAGAAAATCTCCTTTGCGCTCGCCGCAAGTCCCGCGAGGGACTGGAGCTCGCTCGGAACGATAAGCTTCGTCGCCTTGCCGTCCGCGGCCTTTTCGAATGCCTCAAGGCTCTTTATCGTCAGATATCCGTTCTGCGGGGCTGCCTCGTTTATCAGCGCGATAGCCTTCGCCTGCGCCTCCTGAACGGCGACTATAGCCTGCGCCTCACCCTCGGCCTCGCGGATTTTAGCCTCCTTGACGGCCTCTGCGTGAAGAATGGCGGCCTGCTTGTCGCCCTCTGCGGCGAGTATCTGGCTCTCCTTCTGGCCTTCGGCGACAAGTATCTTGCTCGCTTTTTCGCCCTCTGCGCGGAGTATGGCCTCGCGGCGCTGACGCTCCGCCTTCATCTGCTTCTCCATCGCGTCCTGAATCTCGGGCGGGGGAAGGATATTTTTGAGCTCAACGCGGTTTACCTTGATGCCCCATGCGTCGGTGGCTTCGTCGAGGATAACTCTGATTTTCGCGTTTATGACGTCACGAGAGGTCAGCGTGTGGTCAAGCTCCATTTCGCCGATAATATTTCTCAGCGTCGTTGCCGAGAGATTTTCAATGGCGGATAACGGGCGCTCAACGCCGTAGGCATAGAGCTTCGGGTCTGTTATCTGGAAGAAAACGACCGTGTCTATCTGCATGGTGACGTTATCCTTTGTAATAACGGGCTGGGGCGGGAAATCCACGACCTGCTCCTTGAGGGAGACGGTCTTTGATACTTTCTCAATGAAAGGTATCTTGAAGTGGATGCCGGTCTGCCATGTGGTCGAATATGCGCCGAGGCGCTCGATGACATAGGCCTTTGACTGCGGCACTATCTTGATGTTGAGCACGACAATAACGAGCACGAGCACGATTATGCCGATGATTACTCCGACTGCTACGGGTCCCATAATTTTCCTCCTTAGTGTTTTGAAACCATTAGTTTAACGCCGTCGATCTTGTCAACGGTGATGTTAGAGCCTTTCTCTATTCGGCTTCCGTCGGACGACCTCGCCGTCCAAGTAGAGCCTGCGACCTTCACTATACCGGTGCCGTCGGTGTTGTCGACAGTCTCCTCGACTATTCCCTCGAGCCCTATGTATCTGTCCGCGTTGGTCGGCTGAACGCGCTTTTTTGAAAACTTTCTGACGAGCGGGCGGGTCACCGCAAGCGCAACGAGCGACACTGCCGCGAAAATCACCCACTGAAGCCAGACGGGTGCAGAGCAAAGCTCCGAAATCAGAGCCGCCGCCGCACCTGCGGCAAACCAGATAGTGACAAGCTGAACAGTCACCGCTTCCACAACGATGAACGCTATCAGCAGTGCTATCCACAGTATGAGCATAGTGTATTCCGGCAAAACGGACTCCTCCTTTGATATATTGACCGAAGTAAAAAACCTCCGATTCAATATAATTATATCAAAAGAGCGAGCCCGTTTCAAGATACGGCACACCGTTTTTTCTCAGTCGCGGCAGTTTTTACTTTTGTATATCGGCTTTCTGAAAAGCAGAGACGAGAGCGCCTTGCCGTCAAACGGGATGAGGGGATATAGATAGCAGCGCCCGCTTACGGTCTTGTTGAAAGAAATTAGCAGAGCGGTTATCACAAGCCCCGCGATGAACCCCCAAAGATTGAATACGGCTGTCAGTATCAGTATCATCATGCGGCATAATTTAAACGCGTATCCGAGCTCGTAGCTCGGCTGAGCGAAGTTGGTTATAGCGACAAACGCCATATAGAGCACGACCTCCGCCGTGAACCATTTTGCGGCTATGGCAAATTCTCCGAGCACGAGCGCACCTATGACGCTAAAGGAGTTGCTCAGTGCGTTGGGCGTGTTGAGCGACGCCAGCTTTAAAGCGTCTATGACTATCTCGATTATCAGAAGCTGCATTATGACGGGCACGCTCGTCGGGTGCTCTATCTTTATGAAGTCGAGCCACGGCGGGATATATTCCGGATTTTGAATCAGCAGAAACCACACGGGCGTTAAAAGCAGAGCGAGCAGAAAAACTATCATTCTGACTATTCGAAGATAGCTTCCGATAAGGCTCGGGAAATAGAAATCGTTCGTGTCCTGCAAAAAATCGAATACGCCCGTCGGGATTATCATAACCGAGGGCGAGGTATCCGTGATTATCAGCAGACTGCCCTCATATATGCTCGCCGCCGCGCTGTCCGGGCGCTCGGTGTAACGCACCTTCGGAAAGGGATTGAACCTCTGCTTCGGTATAAGACATTCCGCAAGGCTCTCGTGCCCCATGGTCAGAGCGTTTATGTCTACGGAATTCAGCTTTTTCTTTATCTTTTCGACCTCCTTGGGGTCGGCCGTGCCCTCAAGATAACAGAGCACAATATCTGTTTTCGACCTCGTTCCCACCTGCGTCAAATACATCGTGAGCTTCGTGTCCCTGACCCTGCGGCGTATGAGCGCGGTGTTGAATATCAGCGTCTCGACAAAGCCGTCGTGCGAGCCCCTGAGCACCTTGTCATTCTCCGGCTCGTCCACGCTCCTTGCGGGATATGTCCGAACGTCTATTATTATGGCCTCGCTGAAACCCTCGACTATCATGCCCAGAGCGCCCGAGAAGATAAAGGTCTCGAACCTGTCGAAGTCGTTTACGACCTCCGTCTCGACATAGGGCACGAACGTGTCCGCAAATCCGCGCGTCGAGTTTATATTCTTGAGCTTTTTCTCGTCCGCGTTCATCATGAAGCTCATTATCTTCTCCATGAGCCCGTCCTTTATGAAGCCGTCGATGAACCACAGCATGGCGCGGCGGCCGCCTATCATTATCTGACGGCTCACAAGGTCGAAGCTCTCGCTCACGCGCAGGCGCAGATTGAGCGCCGCTATGTCCGCCTCATAGTTTCCCGAAAAAGTCTGCTTTTCCATATGAATATCCCACCCAAAAAGATGATATACGGCAATTGTTTTCCGCCGTATATCATCTCCGTTTTTTGTTAGATTATACGTTATAATAATAGTATTCCGCTATCGCGTACCAGAGCAGCGGGCCGACAACACCGTTCGGAGTTAGTCCGAAGTGCCGCTGAGCCGCCTTGACCGCCGCCTCCGTCTGAGGGCCGAAGATGCCGTCCGCCGCGACATACGGTATGCCCGCGACTCCACGCGCGAGTACCTGAAGATATTCCTGGAGATTTCGTACCGCGCTGCCCGTGCTGCCCCTGAGCAGGTTGTAGCCGGGGTAGGCGAAGCGCGCATATTGGTCGTATATCGAAAATTCGCCCGTGAAGGTTCGCAGAATATCATTATATACCGCTTGCAGCTTGTTCCATGTGTCGCGCCCGACAATGCCATCCGGCGCAAGGCCGTACTGCTGCTGAAACTGCACGACGCTGTTGTAGGTGTCCCGACCGAAGATGCCGTCCACGGCCGGGGGCTGGATGTTGTTTGTAAAGCTGCCGATAAAGTTCAAGAAATACTGTATCGTGCTCACATCCTGCCCTCTGTCGCCGCGTTTTATGACAGTCTTGAACTGCCGCTCGACGTCCGTCAGCCTCAAGCCCTCGCTGTAAAGCTCGCCGAGCTTCAGTATTCCGGCGTAGAGCTGTTTTATCTTGTACCAGGTTGCCTTGCCGACAATGCCGTCGACGGTGAGGCTGAATATGCTCTGAAACTTTTTGACCGATTCGCGCGTCGCCGTGTCGAATATGCCGTTGGGGGAGGGGATTAGCGGAATGGCGGGGTAGTTTCGTGCTATTCTGTTTAGCTGCCGCTGGATTATCCTGACATCCTCGGACACGTCTCCGAGGCGCACGGCTCTGCCGGGATAGGATTCGCGGATATCTTTTATGGGCGCGGTCTTTATATTGATATCGTTTCCGTAGTAATATCTGAGTATGCGGTAGGGGGTGTAGCCCTGATTTGCGAGCGTGACAGTGCCCCACTGCGAGAGCCCCGGGCAGGTGACCTCGCGCCCCGAGCAGTACTGCGTGAAATACGGCTGAACCTGGTCGCCCTTTGTGACATAGTTATTGAAAAGCTCGTCAACAAGCTTTGCGACGTTTGAAAATACGCTGCGCCCGTCGACATAGGCCTGGTCGTATGCGGTCGAGTTCGTTATATCGAAGTCGTAGCCGCGGCTGCGGTAGTGCTCGGTGTATATGCGGTTGAGGGCGAACGATGCCTGCGCATATATGTTGGCGCGTATCGCGTTTTCCGGCCATGTCGGATATATCTCGCTCGATGCGACATTCTTGAGATAATCCGTGAACGGCACGGTGACATTCCTTGCCGCCGCGGTCGGTCTGCCCAAATGAACCGTTATCGAACGGGGGATAACGGGAGTATCCGATGCCATGCTATCCCTCCTCAGACCGATTCGTTTATTGTTGTCGTCCCCGGCTCGCCGCTGACCGCCGGCAGCATTTCGACCGACTGTATTGAAACGGTGGAGTCGAATATGGGGACGTTTTCAAGATGCGTGTCGACAAATCCCGGGCGGCTTACGAATATACTATATGTCGCACAAGGTGCAAGCCCGCCGGTGCCCTGCTCGGTTTGGGAGAGCGACTTGTCGGGAGCGGGCAGGAGGAGATTGTCGAGTATGCCGCTCGAGTCGGTGTGCAGGTCATAGATATAATATTTTTCGCCATCCATCTCTTTGTATACTACCACGCGGCTGTTGCCGACGGGATAGAGTCCGTTTGAGCTGTAGGTCTTGACGCGCAGCGTGCCGCGCTTGTTGCACTCGCCCTTGAATTTGTCGAATTTCTGTGTGGCGGAGGTGCTGTTTGCCGAGGCGAGATTTTTGTTTTCGAGCGTCTGAGACTCAACAAACACTGTGCGTGGCTGCGGAATGTCTATATGTCCTGCCGCGTGCGTTCGCTCGGGCGCTTTGTCCGCGTCTTTGTTTTCGGGCTGCTTTTTGATTTCTTTTGCTGTGTCGCTTGGTTTCTTTATACTTGCGGCGCTCACTGCCCCGACTTCCTCCGTTTTTGCCGTCTGCGCCGTTTCGACAGCCGCCTGCTCGGCTTTTTCCTCTTTCTGCGCCGATACGGGCGCCGTTTCCGCTTCCTTTTTCGCGGGTTCGGGCGCCGTGTTGCGCTTTTCGAATTCGAGCAGTTCTCTCTTATATCGCTCCATGAGCGAGACTATATCTTCGTTGTTCATAATATGCCTCCGTTGGGTAAAATTTGCAGGGCGTCCGTTTTGCGGGCGCGCAAAGACATCCCATATCCAATATATTGCCGCCGCGCCCTTTTGGTCACACGTCCGAGCTCTCACGCATATCTTTTAGCGAGACGAAGAAAGATTTTGTGAATTTTGTCGGCTTATTCGCCCATTGCCTACCGAAAAACAAGTCATTAAAACAAAAGTAAAAAAAGATGTTGACAAGAAAAGCGGGGCGTGCTACAATTCAGTAAACCGTTGAAGAAGGGTAAGTAAGATTTCTCCCTCATCTCAAAGAGAGCCGCAGGCGGTGGGATTGCGGCAGAATGAAAGGAATCCGAATGGACTTCTAAGGGCAATCGGAACAAAGGGTTATCCTTTAAGTATGTGCGCCGGAGCAGGACTCTCCGTGAAGAAAAGTCAGCGTATGTCAGTACGCGCTAAGCGGACGCGAAAGCGTCAAGCCGGGTGGCACCGCAGGATGATAATATCTCCTGTCCCAGCATTATTGCAGGGACAGGAGCTTTTTTATTTCGGAGGATGATTTTATGATTTTGTTGAGCAAGCTTTGGCGCGGCCGCGCCTGTAAAATTTAAATCCCGTAAGCTTAATAAATTAAAAATATTATTTACCGAAAGGAAGAAATACAATGAAAAAGATAATCGCTCTCATGCTCGCTCTTATGCTCGCAGTTACCTGCTTTGCTGCCTGCGGCAAAAAGGACGGCGATACAAAGAAGAAATACACCGTCGGCATCTGCAACTATGTCGATGACGCCTCGCTCAATCAGATAGTAGACAACATCAAAAAGCAGCTCGCCTCCGTCGCCGCCGAAAAGGGCGTGGAGATCGAAGTAAAATACGACAACTGCAACGGCGATTCCGTTGTTATGAACCAGATAATCTCGAATTTCATCGTTGACAAGGTCGACCTTATGATAGGCGTGGCGACCCCCGTCGCAATAGCCATGCAGGCTGCGGTCGAGACAGAGAACAGCGATATCCCGGTAGTGTTCTCCGCAGTCAGCGATCCCCTCGGCTCAAAGCTTGTTGAGTCCCTCGACGCACCCGGTGGTCAGATTACCGGAACCTCCGACTATCTCAACACCAACGCCATAATGGATCTTATTCTTCTCAAGGACCCCGATATAAAGAAGGTCGGTCTGCTCTACGATGTCGGTCAGGATTCTTCGACTAAGCCGATAGCCGACGCGAAGGCGTATCTCGAGGCCAAGGGCATTGAAGTGATAGAGCGCACGGGCACGACTGTTGACGAAGTTACCCTCGCGGCAAAGGCGCTCGTCGCCGACGGCGTTCAGGCAGTGTTCACCCCCACCGACAACACGATAATGAAGTCCGAGCTCTCCATATATGAGATATTCGCGGACGCAAAGATTCCGCAGTATGCGGGCGCCGATTCCTTCGCGCTCAACGGCGCGTTCCTCGGCTACGGCGTTGACTATATAAAGCTCGGCGTTGAGACGGCGAACATGGTCATTGATATCCTGTTAAACGGCAAGGATCCCGCAACGACCCCCGTGCTCATGTTCGATAACGGCACCGCAACAATAAATACAGAGATCTGCGCAAAGCTCGGCTATAACTTCGACGAGGTCAAAACGCTCTTCGCTCCCAAGTGCACCGAGGTTAAGAGCATCGTTACCGCAGAGAGCTTCGACGAAGCAAAATAAAGCCCGAAAGCCCCCGGGGAGTCTTTCCCCGGGCGGCTCAATAACATAAGAAAGAGGAAACACAATGTCTTTTGATTCGATACTTTCACTCGGCCAGTCGGCACTCGAGCTGGGACTGATAACCTCGCTCACCGTGCTCGCCCTGTTTTTGAGCTACTCGATGCTAAACGTCTGCGACCTCTCGACGGACGGCTGCTTTACGCTCGGCGCAACGGTCGGCGCGGTAGTCGCAATAGCGGGTCATCCGTATCTGTCGATATTCGCGGCTATGGCGGCGGGAATAGCCTCGGGCTTTGTGACGGCTATACTCCAGACTAAAATGGGCATTAACAGCCTGTTGGCCGGAATAATCGTCAACACTGGGCTGTACTCGATAAATATCGCGGTCATGAGCGGCTCGTCGATACTCAATATGAATAAGACGGACACTGTGTTCACCAAAATGGCGGCGCTCGTCAAGGGAACTCCCGTGGCAAGGCAGTCCAAGCTCTTTGTGGCTCTGATAGCCGTCGCGGCAGTCGCGGTGCTGCTCGGACTTTTCCTGAAAACGCGCCTCGGACTTGCGATAAGAGCTACGGGCGATAACCCCGATATGGTTCGCTCATCGTCCGTCAACCCGGCGTTTACTACAATAATCGGGCTCTGCGTCGCAAACTCGTTTACCGCGCTCTCGGGCTGTCTGCTCGCCCAGTCGCAGAGGTCGGTCAACATCGATATCGGCACGGGCATGGTGACTATAGCCCTCGCGTCCCTGCTTATAGGCGGCGTGTTCCTCGGCAGAAAGAAGCTGCCGCTCAGAATATTCGGCATGGTGCTCGGCGCGTTCATATTCAGGCTCGTCTATACGGTGGCTCTGCGCTTTGATATGCCGGCGTTCATGCTCAAGCTCGTCTCGTCCGTCATAGTCGTCGCGGCGATAGCCACACCGTATTTCAAAAAGCAGCTCCCGCTTTTAAAGCGCAGAATGCAGACCCGCTCGGGAAGGAGGAAAGCAGATGCTTGAAATATCAAATATCTCAAAGACCTTCAATCCCGGCACGGTGAATGCCAAAAAGGCGATAGACGATCTCTCGCTGAGCGTCGCCGAGGGTGATTTCATAACCCTTATCGGCGCAAACGGCGCGGGCAAGTCCACGCTTTTCAACGCCATAGCGGGAAGCTTTATAACCGACTCCGGCAGCATATCGCTCGACGGAAAGGATATTACCCTCATGCCCGAGCACAAGCGCGCCAAGAGTATCGGCAGACTTTTTCAGGACCCGATGCGCGGCACCGCTCCCGGCATGACAATTGAAGAAAATCTCGCCCTCGCCGCAGGTCACGGCGGCTGGCTGAGCCGCGTTTCGAAGAGCGACAAAAAGCTCTTCAGAGATAAGCTCGCCCTGCTCGAAATGGGACTTGAGGACAGAATGAGCCAGCCGGTCGGTTTGCTCTCGGGCGGTCAGAGACAGGCTCTGACGCTCATGATGGCAACTTTCAATCCGCCCAAGCTCCTGCTTCTTGACGAGCATACGGCGGCGCTTGACCCCGCAACGGCAGAGAAAGTCCTCGAGCTGACAAAGAGCATCGTCAGCGAAAATAACCTCACCTGCCTTATGATAACGCACAATATGCAGTCGGCTCTCGAACTCGGAAACCGCACGATAATGATGAACGGCGGAAACATAATTTTCGACGCCGAGGGAGAGGAGAGAGCGAAGCTCACCGTTCAGGACCTGCTCGACAAGTTCAAGGAGAACGCGGGCAAGGAGCTCGACAACGACCGTATGCTTCTGATATAAAAACAGTCCCGCCCTATTTACGGGCGGGACTGTTGCTGTGAAGTTTAAGTGGGGAGGGAAAAGAACAGTGAAAAGTGAATAGTGAAGAGTGAAGAGTGAAAAGTAAAAGCGGCAAGTTTCTGTTGAAACTTGCCGCTTTTTGTCTATGGGCTACGAAAAAGATATTTTCGGCAGTTTTGCGTATGACTTCGAACTCTCGCAAAAACTTATATTCGGTTAATCATATATGCGACTTTTATTTTATTATTCGGGAATAAGAACATCCCCGCCGGAGATTACCACGTCAGATGCGGAAATGGCACTGTCAATGGTATTCGATTCGTCAATTTCGCCTTCGTATGTTATCTGAACATTTTCTCCCACTCGGATAGCTCCGCTTTCTGCATAACGGGAGATGCGCAGATCATTCAGAAGGATTTTGTACGTGATTCCGTCATCGGGATTGGCGCAGAGAATGGAATCGTCTAACAGAATATACTCATCGGTTATCTCCGTAATCTTACCGACAATGGTATTCTGATACGGCTCATACTCTGCTTCGGTGGAATTCTCTTTTGCATATTTGATAATCTTACTGGCTGCATCTTCTCCGATATTGAAGAGGTATTGGTAATTAAAAGCGTTTGTCCACAGATAGCCGTCTTCCGTCACATACAGAGCAACTTTGTAAACACCAAGAGCTTCGGAAGTAATCGTAAAACTGAGGTAACTTCTGTCACCAGCCGTCCATGTTTGATCTTCAACGAAAGGGGCGTTCCTACATTCGGACAGAACTTCCCACACATAATCGTCACTGCTCAATGCAAAACGTTTGCTATCAGGAGTATTGTCTCCCTCAGAAAAGCGCTGAAGCTCCACGACCTCGGACAGATTTACGGCATCCATAAGCTCACCAAGGGTGTTCGGAGGAGCATACTCGTCATTTTGAAAGACATAATAACTGTCCTCCATCTTTACGGCTATAAACTGACTTTGAGCAATATCCTTCAATGCATATGCTTCAAACTCGGCAGAATATTTTTTTCCATTATTGACTTCATCATATCCAACCACAGTGTAGTTGCCAATACTCTCGCCAATCCATGTTTCTGATACCGCACGGTCTTTTCCATGATACTCAATACCGTCAATTTTGACATTCCTATATTTTTCATATACAGTCTGATACTCCCATGGCCATACAATTGCAGATTCGCTGGCTCGGATAGAAAAGTCCTTGTATCTGCCGTCGGTTCCCTCCGGTGTTACATTTTCCCGAAATAGCGATGGGAGGATTGCTGCCCCTGCAATTACAAGCACTGCAAAGCATGCTGCCAAGGAACCCCATTTTAACCAATGTTTCTTATTTTTCGTCTTGCACTTAGCTGCGCCGGCGACAAGATCGTCATCAATTTGCCCGATGGCATTTGCGATTCTCGGTGTTTTCATATTTCAACGCCCTCCTTAATCAAGTAATCTTTTAGCTTGTTTCGGGTGTAGAACAACATATTTTTGACCTTACTCTCAGTAAAAGAATAGCACTTTGCAATCTCCCTTATAGAATCGAAATAAAAATACTTGCGGATGAAGACATTTCTGACATATTCCTCCTGACTGCGAAGAAACGTACTGATCAGCTCACCTACATCCTCGTCGCTCACATCGGGGGCATATCGTTCATCCGGCAATACTGCCGCAAGCTCGTCCAAGGATAAAATGATCTCCGCTGACCGTTTCTTTCGCTTCATAAACTCCAGTCGCTTCAAAGAGAGATTTCGTGCAATCTTGCAGATAAAGGGCATGAAATTGTGCGGTCTTGTAGGCGGAATGGTGTTCCACACACTCACATAAGTATCATTAACGCATTCCTCAGAATCTTCGTGATTATTTAGAATGTTATAGGCAATACTGTGGCAAAGTTTTCCGTACTTTGCATCCGTCTCCTTGATCGCCTGTTCATCTCTATTAAAATAGAGTTCTATGATTCTCAGATCATCCATGTTGTTCACCTCCCTTGTTTGACCTAAAAGCGCTTTCACTCATTAAGTACGTTTTTTCCGGCGTTGGTCTTATAATTAATAAAAAGTCGTGAATCTTTTATCAAAGAAAAATGATTGTTTTTCTAACTATATCATATTTCCACATTTCTTTCAATTCCTACAGAAAATGTCGTAAAATTATTTCAATGCATTCAATATAGGAGTTGAAAATATGAGAACATACACCCAAGATGAAAAGCAAGCGGTCATTGACCGTGTTATATCCGGTGAGCTGTCGACTCATATCCTCGCCGACACCGGCATACCCAAGAGTACATTTTACGGTTGGTTACGAGCTTACCGCGAGGAACAGGAAGCCGATAACCGAAGGACAGTCAGTATCCGCAATTTTCATTTGCTTGAAAACAAAGTCGCACGTTTGGAGAGCATTGTTGAAATTCTTAAATCTGCGCCCTGCACACCCAAGGCACCTTTGAGGCAAAGGCTATACGCTGCCGAACAGCTTTACGGCAAATACAATGTGCACGTGATCTGTGATGCTTTCGATATTCCCCGCGGAACATTTTATAACCACGTACTTCGCAACAAAAAGGATAACACGTGGTATGCGAAACGCCGTGAAGAATTGCGGCTTCGTATCCAGGAAATCTTTGATGAAAGCAATCAAGTATTCGGTGCTGCTAAAATTGCGGCAGTTATGAAAAGCGAAGGGTTCAAAATCAGCAACGAAATGGTGCGCACACTTATGCGTGATATGGGTTTGGTCAGTATACGGCAAAGTGCCAAGAAACTATACGAGGACGAGGGGCGTAAATATAAAAACCACCTTAACCAAGAGTTTGACACATGCAAGCTGAATGAAGTGTGGGTTAGTGATGTTACCTATTTTAAGTACGGCGAAAACGCTTATTATATTTGCGTGATTATCGACCTGTTCTCCCGTATGGTCGTGGGATATAAGATCAGCAAGACCAACAGCACACAGCTTGTAAAATCAACCTTTCAAATTGCATATAAAGCACGTCAGCCGGATTCAAGTTTGGTTTTCCATACCGACCGTGGCAGCAACTACCGATCCAAAACAATGAATGATTATATGCGGTCTCTGAACATCACACACTCCTTTTCACGTGCGCATGTGCCGTATGACAATTCCGTAATGGAATCGTTCTTTGCTTCTATGAAACGGGAGGAGTTATATCGCACCAAGTATCGCTCGGAATCAGACTTTCGAAGTGCGGTGGACAAGTACATGATTTTCTATAATACCAAACGCCCGCACAAGAAATTGCAATACAAGACTCCCGAACAGAAAGAAGAAGAATATGCCTTGAAACTGAAGGATTTCTGAGACACGTGCAGACAGACTAAAGGGTTAAAAAAGGTTTGTTTTTAATTTTCCGGATTGCCAAATCCGAGTTATTCGTTTTTTAGTCCGACTGACAAAAAGAAAATGCGACCTCGAAAAGCCGCATAAATACTGGATTTTATAATAAAAACACCATTGACTCCGAACTTAAGGGTTCAGATTTCAATGGTGTCTTTAGATGGCTGGGGAATAGGGATTCGAACCCCAACAAACAGAGTCAGAGTCTGTCGTGCTACCGTTACACAATTCCCCAATATCAAACTCCGAAGCAGATTTTATCTCACCTGCGAGTCAATATTATACACACTCTTGTCCGCTCTGTCAACCTTTTTTCAAAAAAATTTGCCTGCGGCTTAAGTTTTTTATTTAAGCCCCGGGCTGCGGATGCGGGGTCGGGATATGCCGGAAATTATTTTATGCAGATATTGATTTTTCAACCGCGCTGTGCTATTATATCATGGCAGTGCAGGTGTAGTTCAATGGCAGAATGTCAGCTTCCCAAGCTGAACACGGGGGTTCGATTCCCCTCACCTGCTCCATCGAAAGCACTTCTTCGGAAGTGCTTTTTTAACAAAACGGAGGAGTTTTCATGAGAGCGGTTGTTTTCGATATGGACGGGCTTATGTTTGATACCGAACGTCTCGCGATGGCGGCATGGGACTACGCGGGCGAAAAGCTGGGCGTAGGCAAGGCGGGCTATATGGTTATGAAAACTCTCGGGGTGACTGCCGAACGCGCCGATGAGATATGGCGAGAGGAATTCGGCGCAGATATCGACACCGAGGCCATGCGCCGCTATGGCAGGGAGTTCACCGGTGATTTCTATGAGCATAACAAAGTTCCCGTGAAGCCCGGACTTTATGAACTGCTCAACTGGCTGAAATCGGCGGGGATAAAGACCGCCGTCGCCTCGTCCTCAACAAGGAGGGCGGTTGACAGAAACCTCAAAAGCGCGGGGATAACGGACAAATTCAACGTCACGGTCTGCGGCGAAATGGCGGTACGCTCAAAGCCCGCGCCGGATATCTATCTCAAGGCGTGCGAGCTGCTCGGAGAGAGCCCCGAAGACTGCATAGCTCTTGAAGATTCACGCAACGGCCTGTGGTCGGCGCACAACGCCGGATGCCGCGTGATAATGGTGCCCGACCTGTGGCAGGCGGATGCAGAGACCGAGAAGATACTTTGGAAAAAGCTCGGCAGCCTGCTCGAGGTCAGAAACTTCCTGCGTGGGGATGAATAACAAAAAATAAAAATGTGCAAATAATACACAGAATCCTACTCACAGTTTTCGGCGGGTAGGATTTTTGCATTGGTTTATCATAATAATACGAGCTGCATTGATAAATTGGGATATCTATTAGGCTCCCCTGCAGGGGAGCTGGATCGGCGTGAGCCGAGACTGAGGGGTTATTTGGCCGGCGTTCAAGATATGATTTTCAGGGTACGCGCCGGTAGAATGATAAAAATCTCGCAGGCGGATAATATCCGCCCCTACAAGATTATGACGGTTTGGAATATTGCTATAGCCGTTTGTCGCCGAGATTTACATCTGCAAACTCCCGTTATCTCCACCACAAAACAACCCCCAACCGCAGCGACTGCGGCAGGGGGTATATATAATAGCTTATTATCCGTGATTTATCAGTCCGTTACGGGCAGGCTCTCGATGAGCTTTGTCAGCTCGTAGTAGAAGCTGAGCGTCTGTCTCTTTGTGCTCTGCATTCCGATGACCGTGCCGTGGTCGCCCTCGCGCGTGGGCATGACGTACCATTTAGCGGTCTCGAGCTCCATGCCGGGGGTGTAGTCCTCATGCTCGTCGGTGAACGGGTAGCGTGCCGATACGACGTTTACAAGTCCGTCATTCGGAAGCCACGATGCGTCTATCCTGTAGTCGGAGAACAGGTTCTTCGAGTATGCGCCGAGAAGAGTGGCTGACGGGCGCAGAACAACGAGCGTCTTTATCTTCGGAACCTGGGTTCCCGCAAGCGTCTTACGCGTGGTCTGATACGAATAGGAGAAATAGTAGACTCCGTCTACCGGCTTTGAGAACTTGTTTATCTCCTCGGCTCTCTCGGGATACATATCGTCCGCCGCGGTGTCGGTGTGGGTCATAATAGTCATGAAAGCCTTTATGAACGCCTCCTCGGGGGTCGAGCCGTCGCCCGGTATGGGGGTCAGACCGAACTGCTCGAGGTGGAAGTCAACATAGCCGTTGAGCTTCGAGCGACCCATTAAGCCGGCGTAGGCGTAGCATGCCGCTTTGCCCAGTTCGGCCATGTTCATGCCGTCGATGATATATGCAAGCGTCGTGCCGTTGTGCGGGGCGCAGAGCGTTGTGACGGAGTTTATGTAGTTGCCCTTGCCGCCGGTGAACAGCGGGGAGATATCGTCGGGCGAGGTTGCCGCCTGTTCCTCTTCGCTGCCGTATGCGAGCAGAGCCGTGAGCGTTCTGACCGTCGCGCCGCCGAACGAGTGACCGACGAGATTTATCTTCTTTATATTGCCGTCCGCGTCGGGCTCGCCCCAGCCCTCGATCATGGGCTTTGTGTAGGTTCTGCCGTAGCGGCTGTGGTTGAATTTCTCGGAGTGCGCCTTGCCGTAGTCAACGCGAGTGCCGGTTATCTGCGCATAGAGTTCGCAGACTCTGTCCCAGTTGCTCGACATCGGACCGACGGATGCGGCATAGCTCTCATAGTGAAGCTTGTTCAGCTCGTCCATCAGCGAACAGGATGCGGCGCCCCAATAGGGGAGTGTGCCGTCTATTCCCTCGTCTGCGCCCCAGCCGAAAAGGCCGTGGACATATACATAGGGGTATTTGTTGACATCGGCTGACTGAATCGCGCCGGCTCCCTGCACGGCGAGAGTGAATATGAGTGCCAGAACGGTTATCAGACTCAGTGTGCGTTTAATGATTCTCGGTTTCATCAAAATCCCTCCTATACTATTACATATAAAAGCTTATCGTATCAATCAAAAGGTAAAATTACGTATTATAAAAATACCGTCGATTTTCAATTTTTTAAAAAGACGGTTTTATATATTTTTTAGCATTGTTACAAAAATGTCAAACTTATGTGACGAAAATGACAAGATTTATGAAAAGAAAAAAATCCCGAACAATAAAAACTTGACCTTTCGGCGAATAACAGGCGCAGCCTCGGCGATACTAATCGCAAAAGGAGTGAGAAAAATGATAGACAGAATATCGCTTGCTTTAGTAATAATCGGCGCTCTCAACTGGGGCAGCATAGGCCTGTTTAAGTTCGATATCGTCGCATGGATATGCGGCGGTCAGGGTTCGATAGTTGCGAGGATAATATATACGCTCGTAGCGCTTGCAGGCATATGGTGCATCTCGCTGTTCTTCAGGGAGAACACGCTTCTCGAGACGGACGAAGGCAAAACGAAGTAATTTTTAAAAAGGAATTGAAAACTGCAGCGGCGGCGGAGAGTGCGGACACGCTTTTCGCCGTCGCTTTATAAATGCAAAATTTTTTTAAAATTTTTATAACTTTGTAGGGAAAACGGGATTTTTTGCGTATATATTATTGAAAGGAGTGAGAACGGATGAGGTTAAGCGACGCTTTTCTTGAACAACTTCGCGCAAATACAGATATAGAGAGCGTTATTTCGCCCTATGTCAATCTGCGCCGCAGGGGCAAGAATCTTGTCGGACTCTGTCCGTTCCACAACGAAAAGACCCCGTCGTTTACGGTCTATCCCGAAAACGGAAGCTTCTATTGCTTCGGTTGCGGAGTCGGCGGCGACGTGATAACCTTTGTGCGCCGCATGGAGAATCTCGACTATATGGAGGCCGTCAAGCAGCTTGCGGACAGGGCGGGAATGGCGCTGCCCGAGGACGGGTACGACGGCACTCTGGCAAAAAAACGCACCGCCGTTCTTGCGGCGAACCGAGCGGCGGCAAAATTTTTCCACGCGCAGCTCTTTACCGAGCAGGGCAGACAGGCGCTGGATTATTTTCTCGACCGCGGTCTTGCTCCCGAAACTATCCGTCATTTCGGCTTGGGCTTTGCACCGAACGATTGGCGCGCGCTGAAAAGGCACCTTAACGAGCAGGGCTTTGACGATATTTTGCTCGAGAGCGCGAATCTTCTGCGCCGCAGCGATAAAAACGGAAAAGTTTCATATTACGACAACTTCCGAAACCGCGTCATGTTTCCGATAATCGACCCGCGCGGGAATGTCATAGCCTTCGGCGGCAGAGTGCTCGACGACTCGAAGCCGAAATACATAAACACTTCGGACACGCTCGTCTATAAAAAGAGCAACGGTGTCTTTGCGCTCAACTTCGCAAAGAACGGCAACGACGGCAAGCTGATTATCGCAGAGGGCTACATGGATGTCATAGCCCTGCATCAGGCGGGCTTCACAAATGCCGTAGCATGCCTCGGCACCGCGCTGACAAAAGAGCAGGCGAATCTGCTCTCGCGCTATGCGGACACGATAATCCTGTCTTATGATGCAGATGAGGCGGGTCAAAAGGCGACGGCCCGCGCGCTCGGAATATTCGGCACCACGGGCATGGAGATAAAGGTTCTGCATTTGGAGGGCGGCAAGGACCCCGACGAGATAATCAAAAATTACGGCGCACAGCGCTTTCAGGCTATTATAGACGGCGCGGCGAACGACACGGAGTACAGACTGCTCAAGGCGCGGCAGGGAATCGACCTCGCTACCGACGACGGAAAGGTGAAATACCTGTCTGCGGCGGCGGAGATACTCGCAGAGATAGGGAGCCCCGTTGAAGTGGACGTCTATGCCTCGCGTCTTGCGCACGAGCTCGGCGTGGACAAGCTTGCTATCCAGTCGCAGGTAAAATATAAGCGCGAGGGGCTCAAAAAGCGCCGCGCGGTTAAGCGCGAGCAGGAGCAGACGCGCCTGCTCATAAACGGACAAAACACGAAAAATCCGGAGCGCGCTCAGCATCTGCGCGCCGCAAAGGCGGAGGAGACTCTGATAGCCTCGCTCATGCGCAACCCCGATTTTTACAATAAATTAAAGGACGGGCTCTCGGCCGATTATTTCGTCACCGCGCTCAACAGGCGTATCTTCTCGGTCGTTCTCTCGCGCCTTGAAGAGGGCGGGAATACGGAGCCGTACTTCCTCTCATCCGAGTTTACGCCCGACGAGATGGACGAGGTCGAGCGCATATTCCGTTCGGCGGCGCAGCTGAGCAACACCGTTGACGAGTGCGCCGACTGTATAAAAATCCTCAAAGAGGAAAAAAATAAGCCGGAGACCGTAAAGGCCTCCGAGCTGAGCGATGAGGATTTTGCAAAGCTGTTCAGATCCGATAAGCGGGAGTGATATCCCGCCCCGGGTCATGACATAAAAGACCGACTCACTATGCAACATAAAGAGAAGGAGACAGAAAAGTAATGGATGGTATCGAAAAAAGACCGGCGGTGAAGGCTCTTATCGAAAAGGGCAAGGCCGCGGGCAAGCTGACCACCCAGGAGATCGACACGGTAATAGTCGACATGGATCTCGATATCGAGGATCTTGACAAGCTCTATGAGACTATCGAGGCGCAGAATATCGAGATAATCGACGACCTGTCAACTCTGGATGTGGATGACGTAAATTTCGACCTGGGCGAAACACCCAAGTCTACCGCAGACACCGCGGGAGTCACCGACGACAAGAACATCACCATCGACGACCCCGTCAAGGTCTATCTCAAGGAGATAGGCAAGGTTCCGCTGCTCACTCCCGAGGAGGAGATAGAGCTCGCTATCAGAATCGGCGACAACGACCCCGCCGCAAAGCGCAGACTGACCGAGGCCAACCTCAGGCTCGTTGTCAGTATAGCAAAGCGCTACGTCGGCAGAGGTATGCAGTTCCTCGACCTTATTCAGGAGGGCAACCTCGGACTTATCAAGGCCGTTGACAAGTTCGATTACACAAAGGGCTTCAAGTTTTCGACCTACGCCACTTGGTGGATAAGGCAGGCGATAACCCGCGCCATAGCGGATCAGGCGAGGACGATAAGAATCCCCGTCCACATGGTCGAGACCATAAATAAGGTCAAAAAGACCAACAGCCAGCTGCTGCATAAGAACGGCAGAGACCCCACGGCGGAGGAGATAGCCGAGGTGCTCGATATGCCCGTTGACAAGGTGCGCGAGATAATGCGCGTGGCTCAGGAGCCCGTCTCCCTCGAGACTCCCATTGGCGAGGAGGAGGACAGCCACCTCGGCGACTTCATCCCCGACGATGACGCTCCCGCCCCGGCGGACGCAGCCTCCGCGACTCTGCTCAAGGAGGAGCTCGCCCACGTGCTCAAGACCCTCACTCCCCGTGAGGAGCGCGTGCTCTCCATGCGCTTCGGACTCACCGACGGCCATCCCCACACCCTTGAAGAGGTCGGCAAGGAGTTCAACGTCACCCGTGAGCGTATCCGCCAGATAGAGGCGAAGGCTCTGCGCAAGCTCCGTCATCCGACGAGGAGCAAGAAGCTCAGGGACTACGTGGAATAATCAAAATCAAAAAATCAGTCGTAAGCTTTTAAAAACTTGCGGCTGATTTTCTTTTTATCTTTTGTATTTTGCAAGCAATCCTTCGAGGTTTTTGTGCAGAATCTTCTCTCTGTCCTCATCACTCAGCGGCAGAGACATAAATGTTTCAAGCTCCTTTTTGACGTTCCACATCGGGTAGTCCGAGCCGAAGAAAATTTTGTCCGTGCCGAAGATGTGAATCATTTCCATTATCCGCTCCGGGCTCATCGCGTAGAAGCTGCTCGACGAGTCAACATATACTCCCGCCTCCGAGAGCTCCTTTGAACCGAAGCCCCACTCGGACCACGCGCCGAAATGCGCCGCGATTATGTCGAGCTTAGGAAATCTTTCGAGAACCTTTATTATTTTAGTCGGTTTCGAATACTGTGTGCGGTAGTCGCCCGTGTGAAAGAGTATCGGCAGTCTGCCCTCGAGCACCTCGTACATCCGCATGGCCTCGGGCGAATCTATGTCGAACTTCTGAAAATCAGGGTGCAGCTTTATGCCGTCAAGCCCGAGACTTATCGCCTCGTCGACTATCTCCGGTATCTCGTCCCCGCAGTCGGGGTGGAGCGTTGCAAAGCCTATGAAGCGGTCGGGGTGCTCCGATACGCTCTTTGCGATAAATGAGTTTATCGAGCGCACCTGATGCGGGGTCGTTGCGACAGAGTGGACGAGGAATTTGTCAACGCCCGCCTCGTCGCCGACCTTCAGGAGCATATCTACGGTGCCGTCGAGGTCCATGTCTATGTCATAGAAGTCGCCTATGCTGCGCGCCGCCTTGTGCGCTATTTTATCCGGGTATATATGTGCATGGCTGTCTATTATCATTTTTTTTACATCTCCGATGTGTTTGTCTTATTTTATGCGCGTCAGCTTGCCTCTGACCGCGTGGTAGTTTATCTCGCCGAGCGCGAATATCGGCGCGTCGCTCTTCAAGGAGTCCGAAAATACTTTTTCGAATTTTGCGCCGGGCATGGCTTCGTTTATCCTCACTACCTTTTCGCCGTCCTTGCAGTTGAGACCGTCCATTTTGCCCGTGTGCGGGTCAAGGCGTGTGGCTATGAGCGTATGTACCTTGTACTTTTCGCATATCGGGCGCAGCAGGAACTCGGGCGATGCCGAGCATACGACTGCGGGGAGGTCGCGGTTTTCCGGGCGGAAAAACGGATATATCCGCTTTTCGTTTTTCTCCCAGAATTTTTTAACCATCTTCTCTGTGTTCACAAAGCGCAGGAAGCAGAAGAACCTGCCCTTCATCCTGTCGCCGCCTATCTTTAAAAAGAAGCAGGCGAGGCAGACAAGCTGATAGGGAAGAATGACTATCAGCCACGGGCGCCTGACAAGGCAGAAAAGATAGAATACGCTCTCCGAATCAACGGGGAAAACGGTTTTGTCAAAATCATAGAGGTCAAATTTCATTTTGTAACTCCTTAAAGCTTGACTGTCAGCGTGCCGCCGTCGAGCCTGTGAACTGTCTCTTGGCCGCCGTACACAATGTGCGCCTCGCCCTTCCCGGTGAGGGAATACGAGGTGAGCTTGCCTTTGCTCCAGGCCATATCGACCTTTATGTTTCCCTTTGCGAGCAGACCGCGCACGCTGCCCTCGCTCCATTTGTCGGGGAGAGCGGGCAGAAGAAATATCCTGCCGTCAAAGCAATCGAGAAGCATCTCGCAAACTCCGCTGACCGCGCCGAAGTTTCCGTCTATCTGGAAGGGCGGATGCGCGTCGAATAAGTTCTCATAGGTGCCGCCGCCGTGCGAGTAGTTCATGCCGGTTGAGGACTTGAATCTGAGCTGACGGTCAAAGAGCCTCAGGGCGTGATTGCCGTCTCGAAGCCGTGCCCAGAAGTTTATCTTCCAGCCGAGGCTCCAGCCCGTGCCGTCGTCGCCGCGTATTTCGAGCGAGCGCCTGCAGGCGTCCGCAAGCTCGGGCGTGCCCTGCGCGGTTATCAGATGCGCGGGGTGCAGACCGTAGAGCATGGAGCAGTGGCGGTGGTGTATCTCCGCCTCCCTCTCCTCGTTGTACCATTCGAGAAGCTGACCCTTTTTGCCGATTTTAAACGGGAGTAAGCGGCCGAGCTTATCTTTGAGAGCCTTTGCAAATTCTCCGTCCTCGCCGAGAATTTCCGACGCCTTGACGCAGTTTTCGAAAAGCTCGCGGATTATGCTCATCGTCATGGTTGTAGTCTGCGAGACGGCGCATTGACGACCGTTTATCAAAAAATTATTCTCGGGCGAGGTCGAGGGCGCGGCGATGAGATAGCCGTCCCTGTCCTCAACGAGATAGTCGCAGTAGAACTCCGCGGCCTTTTTCATTATCGGATAGGCCGTTTCGCGCAGATATTTTTCGTCGAGGGTGTATTCGTAGTGGGCAAAAATATGCTCGCAGAACCAGCCGGGCGACATCGGCCAGAACGCCCAAACCGCATTGCCCGCAACGGGCGTTGTCAGCCTCCATATGTCAACGTTGTGATGCGCGACAAAGCCGCTCATGCCGTACATCTCTTTCGCTGTGCGCTCGCCCGCAACGGACAGATCGCGCACCATCTCTATCAGCGGCTCGTTGACCTCGGGCATATCGCAGGGGAGAACGGGCCAGTAGTTCATCTCGGTGTTTATGTTCACCGTATAGTTGGAATGCCACGGCGGGCACAGCTTTTCGTTCCAGATGCCCTGAAGCGTTGACGGTTGGGAGCCGGGGCGCGATGAGGCTATAGCGAGGTAGCGCCCGTAGTTGAAGAGAAGGGTATAGAGCGCAATATCGTTTTTGTCCGTCTTGAAATCGCGCAGACGCTTTCCCGTAGGCACGTTATCCTTACCGTTTGAGCCTATGTCAAGCTCGACTCTCGAATAGAGCGCGCGGTAGTCGGCGATATGCGCCGCCTTGACAGCTTCGTAGTCGAAGTCTTTTTTGAGTCTCTCAAGGCAGGGCTCAAGGTGCGGCTTGCCGTTTGTGAACGCGTTGTTCTGCCAGCCGTTGAAGCTCGTTTCGACGGTGAGACAGAGCGTGACGGCCGTTGCGCCGGTTATCTCTATGCCCTTGCCGCTCACGTGCTTTTTGCCGTCGGTGTCGGCTTTCACGGCGCAGGTGAAGAGCATACCGCGCTCGCTGTCGATTTTTGAATAGCTCTGTTTGTCGGACAGGCCGTTTGTGTTGTGCTCGCTCGGCGCTTCGCCGCTCAGGACGAGCAGACCCTTCAGCGATTTCATTTTATGGCGAAGCTTGCAGTCGAGCTTTGCTGTGACGTCAAAGCAGCCGTTTTCGCAGGTCAGGCGTATCACGATTATCTTTTCGGGATACGATGCAAACATTTCGCGCCGCATTATGCGCTTTCCCTGCCTGTAGCTGACCGAGGCTATTGCGGTCTCAAGGTCGAGCGAGCGGACATAGCCGGATTTTCGCTCAGAGCCGTCGAAGGTCAGAATAAGGTCGCCCAAGGGCAGATACGCCTGACTCCATGTGCTCATGAAGTCCGATTCTATAACATCCTGCGATTCGCGCAGCTTCCCGTCGAGCGCAAGGGCGCGGGCTTTTCGAAAAGCCTCAAGAGCTCCGTCGGGCACGGTGTCCTTCGGGTGCCCCGTCCAAAGCTCATCATGGTTCAGGGAGACGGTCTCCTCTTTTACCTTGCCGTATATCATGCCGCCCAAAGTGCCGTTGCCTATAGGCAGAGCCTGAGTCCATGCGCACGCGGGCTTATCATATAGAAGAAAAGTCGAATCTTTCATTTTTTGTCAGCTCCTATATAAAGAAGTAATAACCAATAAATTATAGAGAAAATCGGGCTTTAAGTCAATGCTTTTAAGAAAATGCAGGAAATTCTGCAATTTTCGCCCCGCCGTCTTGCATTTTCGGGCGGCAATATGATAAAATCATGTTATATGTAATGTATGGAATAAGGTGGATATCCAAAATGACAAAACAGCTGCATTCAAGAATCGAGAGCTGTTACCCGTCAATGTCAAAGGGACACAGGCGGATAGCCGATTACATAACCGAGAATTACGACAAGGCGGCTTTTATGACTGCGGCGAAGCTCGGCGACACGGTCGGCGTGAGCGAGTCTACGGTCGTGAGATTTGCGTCCGAGCTGGGCTTTTCGGGCTATCCGAGGCTTCAGAAGGCTCTGCAGGAGGTAGTCAAAAGCAGGCTGACGAGCGTTCAGCGCATGGAGGCGGCGGGCGGCGAGGATATGCTCGAGCACGCGTTTTCCTCCGATATCGAGACGATAAAGATAACCCGCGAAAGCATCTCCCGCGAGGCGTTCAACGCGAGCGTCGAGGCGATAAACCGCGCAAGGCACATCTATGTCCTCGGAGTGCGCAGTGCGGCGTCGCTTGCAAGCTTTGCGGCGTTTTATCTCAATTTTGTCTATGACAGCGTGACCCTTATCGAGCCCGCGGGAACGGGCGAGGGATTCGACCAGGCGTTCAGAATAAACAGCGACGATGTCTGCATAGCGATAAGCTTTCCGCGATATTCGAAGCAGACGATAAATATGCTGCGCTTTATCTCCGACAGGGGCGCTACGGTAATTTCCGTCACCGACAGCGAGAATTCACCCATAGCGCAGTTCGCGACCCATCTTCTTTTGGCGCGCAGCAGCATGGTGTCGTTCGTCGATTCCCTTGTTGCTCCGCTGAGCCTTATCAATGCGCTGATAGCGGCGGCGGCGAGAGAGAAGAGCGGAGAGGTTTACAACAATCTGAGCTCGCTTGAAAATATTTGGAACGAGTATCAAATATATCAGACTCACGAGGATGAGTAATTTTTTATAAAGAGGTAAATTATGCCCGAAGTGCTTGTGATAGGCGGCGGAGCGGCGGGGCTTATGGCCGCCGTGGCCGCAGCGGAAAACGGCGGCAGAGTCGTTTTGCTCGAACGAAACGAAAAAGTAGGCCGCAAGATAATGATAACCGGAAAGGGCAGGTGCAATGTCACAAACGACTGCGCCGACCTCAACGCCCTTATCTCGTCTGTGCCCGTAAACGGCAGATTTCTTTACAGCGCGTTTTCGCGCTTCATGCCCGCGGATACAATGAACTTCTTCGAGTCGCGGCACGTCCCGCTCAAGACCGAGCGCGGCAACCGAGTGTTCCCGGAGTCGGACAGAGCGTCCGATATAGTCGACGCGCTGTTCTTCGCGGCGAAGCACGCGGGGGTGGATATTGTAAACGGCAGAGCGAAGGAGCTCATAATCGAGGACGGAAAGGTTCGCGGCGCGATACTTTATTCCGGCGAGCGGATATATTCCGACAGGGTGATAGTCGCTACCGGCGGCAAGTCCTATCCACGCACGGGCTCCACCGGCGACGGATACGAGCTTGCGCGGCAGGCGGGGCATACCGTGACTCCGATAAAGCCGTCGCTCGTCCCGCTCGAAGCGCATGAGGGCTTTTGCTCGCGGCTTCAGGGGCTGTCGCTTAGAAACGTCTCGATAACCGTTGAGGACACAAAGACGGGGAAAAATATATATTCCGACTTCGGCGAGATGCTCTTTACCCATTTCGGCGTGTCGGGCCCCATGATACTCTCCGCAAGCTCGCATATGCGGCAGATGGAGCGGGGGAGATACAAGATAGTTATCGACTTAAAGCCCGCTCTCTCGGAGCAGCAGCTCGATGCGCGCGTTCTCCGAGATTTCAATGAAAACAACAACCGCAATTTTATTAATGCGCTGAATTTTCTGCTCCCGAAGAAGCTTGTGCCCGTTATAGTTTCGCTCTCGGGCATACCCATGGACACAAAAGTGAATTCCGTCACCCGCGAGCAGAGGGCGAAGCTCGTATATCTGCTCAAGCACTTCACCGTGACCGTCACCGATTTTCGCCCGATAGAGGAGGCGGTAGTCACCTCGGGCGGTGTAAAGACCTCGGAGCTTGACCCGAAAACTATGCAGTCGAAGCTCATAGACGGGTTGTATTTTGCGGGCGAGGTCATAGACGCCGACGCCTACACGGGCGGCTTTAATCTGCAAATAGCGTTCTCGACCGGACATTTGGCCGGGGAGAGTGCGGCTCAATAAAGACACACGAAAGGAAAAATATTATGTCAATCAATGTTGCGATAGACGGCCCCGCCGGAGCGGGCAAGAGTACCATTTCGCGCCGCGCGGCGAAGGAGCTGGGCTTTATCTATGTCGATACCGGCGCGCTTTACCGCACAGTCGGGCTCAATGCGATACGAACCGGAGTCAACCTCGACAGCCCCGAGGAGATAGCCGAGAGCGTCAAGGGCATATCCGTTGACCTCGGATACGAAAACGGCGAGCAGTCCGTGTTTTTAAACGGAGAGAATGTCTCGGCGTTTATCAGAACGCCCGAGGCGTCCATGGCGGCGTCGAGAGTCTCCGCCGTGCCCGCAGTGCGCGAGTTCCTTTTCGGGCTCCAGCAGGACATAGCCGCCAAGAACGACTGCGTCATGGACGGGCGCGATATCGGCACCGTCGTTTTGCCCCACGCGCAGGTGAAAATCTTCCTCACCGCCTCCGCCGAGGAGCGTGCGCGCCGCCGCTATAAAGAACTCATGGAGAAGGGCGAAAAGGTCGAATACGAAAAGGTACTTGCAGAAATGAAGGAAAGGGATTATAATGATTCCAATCGGGCTATCGCTCCGCTTAAAGCCGCGCCCGACGCAATAACGGTCGATACGACTGAGTTGACGCTCGAAGAGTCGATAGAGAAAATAAAAAATGTAATTAAGGAGAATCTTTGATGGAACCGAAAATCAAGGGTAAAGCGTTTGATTACGACGATACCAGAGACAGAAAATTTTACGATGCTTTTGTTTGGATGTTTCATCCGCTTGCAAAAATTATCTTTAAGACGCAGTTCGTCGGCCGCGAAAACGTGCCGAAAACGGGCAGCCTTATAATTGCCTCGAACCATCGCAACTCATACGATCCCGGTCTCATCGCCGCGGCGAGAGTCCGCAAGATTCACTACATGGCGAAGCTTGAGCTGTTCAACATCACCAGGTTTACCTCGTGGCTGCTCCGCCACCTGAATGCTTTCCCGATAAGTCGCGGAACGGGCGACCAGCGTTCGCTCAACTATGCTATCCACCTTGTCGAGGAGGGCAAGGTTCTCGGCATATTCCCAGAGGGTACGCGCTCCAAGGATCCCAACGGCAAGATGCTGCCGCCCAAGGCCGGCATCGGGCTCATAGCCAAGGCCACCCATTCCGATATCCTGCCCGCCTGCATCTATTTCGAGGGCAAGAGCAAGTTCCGCAAGAAGATAACTATTCGCTTCGGCGAGGTTATCCCCTATGAGGATCTTGGCCTTACGGATGAATCAAATATGGGCGAGATAAAGGAAGCTTCCAGATTTATTATGGGCAAGATAGGAGAGCTGCTTGAAAAGGGTCATGAAAAGGATTGAGGTTGCAAAAACCGCAGGCTTTTGCTTCGGAGTCAACCGCGCGGTCGAAATGACCTATAAGCTCGTCGAGAGCGGGAAAAAGGTTTCGACCTTCGGCCCTCTGATACATAACCCTGTCGTTATAGAGGATCTTGAAAAAAAGGGCGTTCGGGTGATAGACTCGCCCATGGAAGCGCTGCCGGGGACTACCGTAGTCGTCCGCACTCACGGAGTGGGGGCGAGCGTATATCGCAGCCTCGAGGCGACGGGCGCAGACATCTGCGACGCCACCTGCCCGTTTGTCAAGAAAATACACAGGATAGTCGGTGAAAATTCCTCGCCGGATATCCCCGTGCTCATAGCCGGAGACAGCGGACACCCCGAGGTCATCGGCATTATGGGTCACTGCCGGGGCGAATGCTTCACATTCCGAAGCGCCGAGGAGCTCAAAAAAATTATCGAAAATCATCCGGAATATTCCGAAAAGAAGATAATTGTCGTCTCTCAGACCACTTTCAGCGTAAAAGAATGGCAGGAATCTATAAAAATAATAAAAATACTATGTACAAACGCAAATGTTTTTGATACAATATGTAATGCTACGCAGGATAGGCAAAAAGAGGCTTCCGAGCTGTCAAAGCGCGTCGATACAATGATTATTATCGGCGGCTCGCAGAGCTCGAACACGGCAAAGCTCAAGGGAGTTTGCGAAAAAAACTGCCCGACTTATCTTGTGGAGCGCGCTGCGGATATTAAAAATATCGATTTTTCCGCCAGCGATGTTGTCGGCGTCACTGCAGGGGCATCAACCCCCGCGTGCATAATAAAGGAGGTACTTTGTAACATGTCCGAAATTCTTAACGAACAATCCAAAGAGCTTGAGGAAGGCGCAGTCGAGCGTAAGACCGATGTCGCTGAGGCGGCTGCCGGTGAGCTCGAGGAGAGCGCAGCTTCCGCACAGCCGGCGGAGGAGGTGCCTTCCGAAGAAACAGACGAGCAGGACTTCTCCAAGGCTCTTGAGGAGTCCCTGAACAGCATGAACAACGACCAGAAGGTCGTCGGTATCGTCATGGGCTTCTCGCCCACGGAGATCCAGGTTGACATCGGCAGAAAGCACGCCGGTTACGTGCCGCTGGACGAGTACAGCGCAGACCCCGCCGCAGACCCGAAGAAGGATCTCAAGATAGGTGACGAGATCGGTCTTATCATCATGAAGACCAACGATGCAGAGGGCACCGTTATGCTTTCCAAGCGCCGCTATGACGCTATGCAGGCATGGCGCGACATCGCCGATGCAGCAGAGACCGACAAGGTCTTTGACGGCGTTGTTACCGATGTTGTCAAGGGCGGCGTTATTGCCGTTACCGAGGGCGTGCGCGTTTTCATCCCCGGCTCCCTTGCAACCGCTTCCCGCAGCGAGTCGCTTGACAGCCTTCTGAGAAAGAACGTCAAGTTCCGCATCATCGAGGTCAACAACTACAAGAGAAGAGCCGTCGGTTCTATCCGTGCCGTCCTCAAGGAGGAGAGAAAGGCCGCTGAGGACGCTTTCTGGGCACAGGCAGAGGTCGGTCAGAAGTATACCGGCACCGTTAAGTCTCTTACAAATTACGGCGCATTCGTCGATATCGGCGGCGTGGACGGAATGGTTCACATCTCCGAGCTCTCGTGGAAGCGCATTAAGCATCCGTCGGATGTCCTCAAGGTCGGCGACGTTATCGACGTCTACATAAAGGCTCTTGATCCCGAGAAGAAAAAGATTTCTCTGGGCTACAGAAAAGACGAGGACAACCCGTGGGAGATTCTTCGCAAGAACTATCCCGAGGGAACCGTTATCGACGCCGAGATAGTCAGCCTCACCGATTTCGGTGCTTTCGCAAGAGTTATCCCCGGCATTGACGGACTTATCCACATTTCTCAGATAGCGGATCGCCGCATCGAGAAGCCCTCCGATGTTCTCAAGGTCGGCGACAAGGTTCAGGCTAAGATTATCGGCATCGACTTTGACAAGAAGCGCGTAAGCCTTTCAATCAGAGCTCTGCTCGAGCCCGCCGCAGACGAGGCGGAGGACGCCGAGGCTGAGGAGACCGAGGCCGAATAATTTAATTCGATTCTCTTATCCGGTTCTTGCCGTTTGGCAGGAGCCGGATATTTTTTTGTCTCTGCGGGTTTATTCGGCGTTTTGCGTAAATTTTGCACAAAACGCGGCGCGCGCGATATTATCTTTTCTATCACGGCGGACGGAAAAAATATTGTGCCGATGAATAAACAGTGGTATAATTATTCTTATAATCGAGTTGTGGGTGATAGGTTCATATCGGCTTTCGAGCAATTGACCGCTCATCTTGTGAGCGCAAAATCAGCCGCCTTTCGGACGGTTATCCCTATCGGCGCAGCTTCGGGAGGTGCATGATGAAACGCATAACGCTCGTCTGCGGCCATTACGGCAGCGGAAAAACGAATTTCTCGCTCAATCTCGCTTTAAATGCGGCGAAGCGCGGCGAGAGGATAACGCTTGTCGATCTCGATATAGTCAACCCCTATTTCCGTACCGCGGACTATAAGGACGAGCTCGAAGCGGCGGGAGTCAATGTCATAGCCCAGAACCTTGAGGGCACGACCCTCGACGCACCCGCGCTGTCGGCGAGGATGTTCTCCGTCTTTGAGGAGAGCATTGGACGGGTCATAATCGATGTCGGCGGCGACGATGCGGGCGCTACCGCGCTCGGACGCTTTTCGCGTCAGCTCAACGAGTCGGGCTACGATATGCTCTGCGTTATCAACAAATACCGCAAGTTTATCTCCGACCCAGAGGAAGCGGTTGAAATGCTCGCGGAGATAGAGGCGGCGTGCCGCCTGAAGGCGACGGGAATCGTCAACAACTCCCATCTCGGAGCACAGACGACCGCGCAGGATATTCTCGCGTCCGTCCCTTATGCCGAGAAAACCGCGGAGCTCGCTTCCCTGCCGCTCGTGTGCACTACCGCGCCCAAGAGCGTTGCCTCGGAGCTCGAGGGGAAGATAGAGAATCTCTGCCCCGTCGATGTGCTTGTGAAGCTCCCGTGGTAATTTAATTTGACCGATCCCGCTCGGCAAGTCAGGAGCGGTGTATATATATTCGGTATTCTTGATTAGGAGGAACAGAAATGGCAAAAGTCACTATCAACGAAAACACCTGCAAGGGCTGTGAGCTTTGCACAACAGCGTGTCCGAAGCATATTATCAGCCTTGCTAAGGATAAGCTAAACCTAAAGGGTTATCATCCTGCGTGCGTCACAAACCCCGACGAGTGCATCGGATGTGCGGCGTGCGCTATTATGTGTCCTGATTGTGCAATAACTGTTGAGAGATAAGAAAGAAGAGGTGTTGAAAGTGTCAGAAAGAGTTCTTATGAAAGGCAACGAAGCTCTGGCAGAAGCTGCTATCCGTGCCGGCTGCCGTCACTTCTTCGGCTATCCCATCACCCCGCAGACAGAGCTTGCGGCATATATGTCAAAGGTCATGCCTAAAATAGGCGGTACATATCTTCAGGCGGAGAGCGAAATCGCCGCCGTCAACATGGTGCTCGGCGCAGCTTCGGCGGGCGTCCGCGCGATGACCTCGTCGTCCTCGCCCGGAATCAGCCTCAAGACCGAGGGCATCTCATACATGGCTGGCTCGGATCTTCCGGCTGTCATTATCAATGTCCAGCGCGGAGGCCCCGGACTCGGCGGAATCCAGCCCTCGCAGTCGGATTATTGGCAGGCGACAAGAGCGCCCGGCCACGGCGATCTGCATATTCTCGTTTTTGCGCCCAGCTCCGTTCAGGAGATGGTCGATCTCGTCGGCAGAGCCTTCGATAAGGCGGACGAGTATCGTATGCCCGCGATGATTCTTGCCGACGGTATGCTCGGTCAGATGATGGAGCCCGTCGAGATAGGCGAGGGCAGCGGCGGTTCGAGCGTCGAAAAGCCCTGGGCGGCCTGCGGCCACAACGGCGGACGCAAGCACAATATAGTAAATTCCCTCTATCTCCAGGCGGCGGATCTCGAGCGCCTCGTCAGAGAGCGCTTTGCAAGATATGCCGTTATCGAAGAGAAGGAGCCCATGAGCGAGAGCTATATGGTTGACGATGCCGAGTATGTCGTTGTTGCTTACGGCGCGTCGGCGCGTGTTGCAAAGGCGGCCGTCCGCGAGGCGCGAGAGCAGGGCATAAAGGCGGGACTTATCCGCCCGATAACCCTCTGGCCGTTCCCGAAGCAGGCTATGCGCGACGCTGCGGAGCACGCAAAGGCTTTCCTCTGCGTCGAGATGAGCATGGGTCAGATGATCGACGACGTTAAGCTCGCTATCGATTGCAGCAGACCCGTTGAATTCTTCGGACGCACGGGCGGAATAATTCCGACCCCCGCCGAAGTCCTTGAAAATATCAAAAAACTTGCAGGAGGCGAAAAATAATGGCAATCGTATTTCAGAGACCCAAGGCGCTTCTTGATGTGCCTACCCATTATTGCCCCGGCTGCACTCACGGTATAATCCACCGCCTTGTTGCGGAGTGCATTGACGAGCTCGGTATAGAGGGCAAGACCGTCGGCATCGCGCCCGTCGGCTGCGCCGTTATGGCATATAATTATTTCGGCTGCGATATGATCGAGGCGCCCCACGGACGCGCCCCGGCTGTAGCAACGGGTGTTAAGCGTGCAAAGCCCGAGGACGTTGTGTTCACCTATCAGGGCGACGGCGACTTGGCGGCTATCGGTACCGCCGAAACCGTTCACTCCGCGACCCGCGGCGAGAACATCACGGTTATCTTCGTCAACAACGCTATATACGGCATGACAGGCGGCCAGATGGCTCCCACCTCGCTGCCCGGTCAGGTCACTCAGACCACGCCCTACGGCAGAGACATAAAGACCGCGGGCTATCCCGTAAGAGTCTGCGAGATGCTCTCGACGCTCGACGGCACCGCCTATGCGGAGCGCGTTTCGGTTGACTGCGTCAAGAACATAAACAGAGCGAAGAAGGCCATTAAAAAGGCTTTCGAGACTCAGCTTGCCGGCAAGGGCTTCTCTATAGTCGAGGTCATTTCGGCCTGCCCCACCAACTGGGGACTTTCGCCCGTTGACGCGCTCAGCTGGCTCAGAGAGAATATGCTTCCCTATTATCCGCTCGGCGTTTATAAGGACAAAACAGCAGAGGAGGAAGCAAAATGAAGGATATGAACGCACTTCTCGCCGGATTCGGCGGTCAGGGTATACTTTTCATGGGCAAGGTCATCGCCTATGCGGGACTCACCGACGGCAAGGAAGTTTCATGGCTTCCGTCCTACGGCCCTGAGATGAGAGGCGGCACGGCAAACTGCAGCGTCTGCATCTCGTCCGACCCCATCTGCTCGCCCCTCGTTGTCACTCCGAATGTGTTCGTCGCAATGAACGGCCCGTCGTATGACAAGTTCATAGACAGCGTCGTCCCCGGCGGAATAGTTATCCTCGACAGCACGCTCGTCGAGCGCGAGGTCAAGAGAGACGATATCACCGTCTGCCTCGTCCCCGCCACTAAGCTCGCCGAGGAGCACGGACTCAAGGGCCTTGCAAACATCATTCTTATCGGCAAGCTCATGGAGCAGACCGGCTTCTGCAATCTCGACACCATGTCGAAGGCAATAGCCAAGGTCGTCCCCGCAAGAAAGCAGCACCTCGTTCCCAAGAACGTCGAGGCTATCGAGCTGGGCATGAACTACAAGGGTTAAAATCGACAAATTTAATGAAGCCGCAATTCACATTAGACAGACGTGAATTGCGGCTTTTTATTTTATCATAAAACAGTTCCTATGTTATGACACTATGCAGGGTGTGAAGTGTCGCAAAGTCGGAATTAAAGCGGTATTCTTTTGACGGTTTGATAGTCAAAATGAATGAACGATAATTCGCATATAAGGTGTAAAAGCTGTAGAAAAATTTATAAAGCTATGCTAAAATTAAAAAAAGTCAGTCACCGATAAACAGAACTTGTGGAGGCAAATATATTGGCAAAACAGGTGAAGTAAAAGCATTTTGACAGGGAAATTCAGATTTGTAAAAGCGTTTTGATAGACAATGCTTTTTATATATGACATAATCCGGATGAAGTTAATGTTAGGAGGTCGGCGCATGGATATTGGCAGCAAAATCAAAAAGTCAAGAACAGATGCGAAAATCACACAGGAGCAAGCAGCGGAAGCTCTTGACATCAGCAGACAGACTGTATCAAATTGGGAAAACGGAAAATCCTATCCCGATATAGTAAGCGTGCTTAGAATGAGTGATTTATATGGCGTCAGTCTTGACTATCTCTTGAAAGGAGAAGTGTCTATGAAAGACTATTTGGATTATGTCGAAGAAAGCACAAATGTAGTAAAAAGCAAAGTCATGTTATCAAAGCTGATATTGATTTTATCCTATCTGGTGATATGGGCGCTCAATATCGCGGTGTCGTGGCGCTTTTCTGCGGATAGCATTACAGAAGCACAAGCAGGAGCATTTCAGTGGCTTGTGCTTCCGATAGCAACGATTGTAATATCTATTTTGATTGGGAAAAACAATTATTGGGGAAAGCGTAAGTGGTTTATACCGATTGGATTTGGTCTTATGTTCATGCTTTCTGTCTATGCGAGCTATGGCATGAGAGAAAATTCAATTTTTGATCAGATTGATTTGCAAACGGTCAGCTTTATCTTTGTCGGAACACTTGCTTCATTTATAGGAATGGTGATTGGTCACGCGTTTTTCGCGGACGAAAAGAACAAGCAAAAGAGCAAGTAGTGTATGTTTGCCGAAACATTAACTTCAGGGGCTGTTTATAACAACAGCCCTTGCTTTTTCGCAGATTTAAGTTTGTCGGCAGCGCTGTAATTGCATAAAATTCACTTCTTAGTTCTTAACTTTTACTTGTCATCTTGAGCGAAAACGAGCGCTGCCCCGTCCGGTTTTTACCCCGGGCAGGGCAGCGCGTTAATTTAATTTATTTTACATCAGCGATCTGTAAAGCTCTGCAAGCTCCGCAACGCTCGTGTCGCGCGGGTTGCCGGGACGGCAGGCATCGTCATATGCGGACTGAGCAAGGAAGTCAACATCCTCGGGCTTGACGATCGCCTTGAGGTCTGCGGGGATTCCGACATCCTTTGCAAGCTGTCTTACAGCGTCAACGGCAGCCTTGCGGTACTCGTCAACGCTCATGTTCTCCGTGCCCTCAACGCCCATAGCCTTGGCTATATCGCGGTATTTCTCGCCGGTTGCGGGGGCGTTGTATTCCATAACGGTCGGCAGAATGATGGCATTGGCTACGCCGTGCGGGGTGTCATAGAGAGCGCCGAGCGGGTGAGCCATGGAGTGGACTATGCCCAGACCGACGTTCGAGAAGCCCATGCCGGCGACATACTGACCGAGAGCCATGCCCTCGCGTCCCTCGGGGGTATTGTCAACTGCGCCGCGAAGCGACTTCGAGATGATTTCGATTGCCTTGAGATGGAACATATCGCTCATCTCCCATGCGCCCTTGGTGATGTAGCCCTCGATGGCGTGGGTCAGAGCGTCCATGCCCGTAGCGGCGGTCAGACCCTTGGGCATAGAGGACATCATGTCGGGATCGACAACGGCTACGACGGGGATGTCGTGAACGTCGACACAGACCATCTTGCGGTTCTTTTCGGCGTCGGTGATAACATAGTTTATCGTGACCTCGGCAGCCGTGCCCGCAGTGGTGGGAACTGCGATTATCGGTACGCACTTGTTCTTTGTCGGGGCGACGCCCTCAAGGCTTCTGACGTCGGCAAACTCGGGGTTCTTGATGATGATGCCGATAGCCTTTGCGGTGTCCATCGAGGAGCCGCCGCCGATAGCGACGATGCAGTCCGCGCCGCTTGCCTTAAATGCCGCTACGCCGGACTGAACATTCTGAATAGTCGGGTTGGGCTTTATTTCGCTGAACATCTCATATGCGATGCCCGCTTCGTCGAGAACATCGGTGACTTTCTTGGATACGCCGAACTTGATGAGGTCGGGGTCGGATGCGACGAAGGCCTTTTTGAAGCCTCTTGCGGTGATTTCCTCGGCAACTGCCTTGACAGCGCCCGCACCGTGATATGAAGTTTCATTGAGAACGAATCTGTTATACATAATTTTTACCCTCCCGGATATTTTTGATAAAGCTTTATTGATAAAGCCTTATCTTTTCTTTAATCCTATCATCAATTTTTAAGCGTATTTTAAAGCTCGTTTAAATAAATTGTGAACACCGAAACCATCCGGGAGGAAAGTGTTGATTTAAACCGCGCCGCCGTCCTGATAGATGTGCAGAAGCTTTAAAAGCTCAGCCGCGTGCAGTCCCTCGTCAACCGCAAACTTTTGAAACAGTTCGGCGGCGGTTCCGTCGTCCGAGCTCTCTTTCGCGTAGCTTTCGAAGTCGCGCACAAGCTCCGTTGAATTTTGCCAAGCCCGAAGAACTCTGTCGCGCGTGGTTATAACTATCTTTTTGTCATTACTCATTTTGTCAGCCCTTTCGTTTTTTGTTATTATGCCCGATACGCCGCGGAAAAATATCGGCGGAGAGTGTATAAAATTTGTCCTGCCGCCGAAAACTAATCTCCGAAGCCAAAATTGAAAGGAGAAGCATATATGCAGCTTACACAGAAAGAAAAAGAATTGCTAAAAGATCTCAAAGGACAGGAGAAGCTCTGCGTCGAGAAGTATTCACAGCACGCGGCGGCGGCAAAGGACGAACAGTTAAGCCAACTTCTGACCTATCTCGGCGGCATTGAGCAGGGACACCTCGACACCGTGACGAAGATAGACAACGGAGAGATTCCCAAGCCCGCGGCGGGGGAGACGGCGCCGAAAAACGATTTCAAGCAGACCTATTCGGTCAGCGAGACTCCGGAGAAGAAAAATGACTGCTATATCTGCTCCGACTTGCTCGCTACCGAAAAACATGCCTCCGCGCTCTATGACACCTGCATCTTCGAGTTCAAGAACGAACAGCTCCGAACGGTGCTCAACTCCATTCAGCGCGAGGAGCAGGAGCACGGCAAGAAGATATACGACTATATGGCAGCAAACAATATGTATTCCTAATAAAAAGGCCGTCCGCAGGGGCGGTCTTTTACATAATCTCTTGACCGCCGCGCACGATTGTGATATCCTTGCAGTGTGAAAAATATGATTTGACGGAGTGAATAAAATGTCAATCAGCGCAAACAAGAGCAGAAACATAATGGAGCATATCGGCTTCCCGCAGGAGGCGGCAGACACTATCTGCGACTGCACCGAAAGAGTGTCCGAAAACGCGGATTTCAACGCCCTTCTCGATGAGTTTATCGCTCATCCCGAGAACATTGAAGATGTGCTCAAGAGGCTCAAGGCCCTCAGCGCCGAGCTCGGTGAGAACGAATATACCATGAATATGTGCCTGCTCGTCGGCGCGTGCCCCGCGCTGCGCGAACGCTATGCCGAAAAGGGTATAGACGAGGAGATTTTCTGGAAGAGCATTGAGGATATGCACTGGAAGCTCCTCGAGTGCAAGGAGTGCGAGGGTGTTTGGGGCACGTTTGTCCCCGGTTGGTACAGAGGTTTCTTCGATATGACCCGCTTCGGGCTCGGCAGATTCCAGTTCGAAGAGACGGGCTTTGACGCCGATTATTATGAGAAGTGCGGCGTTGTCCTGAAGCGCGGAGATAAGGTCTATAATTTCCACATTCCCTCGGCGGGACCGCTGACGGACGAAAAGAGAATAGATTCGTATAAGCAGGCGTATCAATTTTTCGGCGGCAAGGACGGCGAGCCCATGGCGTTCGTATGCGGCTCGTGGCTGCTCTATGACGGGCACAGGGAGTTCCTGCCCGAAAACAGCAACATACTCAGGTTCATGGACGATTTCGATATAATCAGAAGCCAGGAGAGAGAGAAGTTCAGCGACGGCTGGCGCGTGTTCGGAAGGTACAGCGACAGCCCCGTTGACGACCTGCCGGAGGACACCTCGATAAGGCGCGCATTCAAGCAGAGACTTCAGCAGGGCAAGCCCACGGGCTACGGCTACGGAGTGATACTCTTCGACGGAGAAAAGATACTCGGTAAATAACGAAAAATTTAAAAAAATCATTGACATTCGGCTCGTTTTTTGATATCATAGCTGTTGTCGCACGGGAGTGCGACGCACAAGGGCCACTAGCTCAGTTGGTTAGAGCACTCGGCTCATAACCGAATGGTCCGGGGTTCGAGTCCCTGGTGGCCCACCAAGAAGCGCCGTTTTTCGGCGCTTCACAAATATAGGGGTATAGCTCAGTTGGTAGAGCAGCGGTCTCCAAAACCGCGTGCCGA